>OOCS01000175.1_pt1 | contig 63382 bp, 48 predicted proteins | sample 1671411 | NCBI WGS metagenome assembly OOCS01 (sample SAMN06348154, study PRJEB24527) | human gut metagenome | biome: human gut; feature: ankylosing spondylitis patient; material: feces | host: Homo sapiens | place: China | collected 2015-10 | reverse complement strand
TTTTGGCTTAGCAGCTGCCGCACCTCGCTCGCCGTATCGGCACTTAGAATTGTGCGGTATTGCCTTAGGAATATTGCAACCTACTCTACATGTAGAACTTAATGCAAATTTTTATCTTTAAAAAATCAACGTAAAATCTCACGAAGCAGCTTTCATTATTTTAACAGTTCATGTATTCCCCGAATCATGTCTCTCTTTTTAGTGTAATCATCTTCTCTAAGTAATTTTCCCTTTTCACTTAAAGTAATAATATTCGCAGGAATTTCAATTTCAGGTTTATACTCAGAATAGTTAATTGTTGCTAATATAACCTGCGGCAGCATTTTCATCTGCGCAATCATTTTTAAAATGTCTTTGCTACTGGAAGCACTTGCCTCTTTTGCCCGTGGTGAATCAACCACAAAAGAAAATCTCGTTGCACTGGTTTTAAAATACTCCATTGTTTGAAAAATAGCTACAAATTGCGCCAAAATAATTTTATTTTCTAACGTTCCCTGTGCCTTAATGGGTTTTAATAGGTGAATTTTCCCCTCATAAGAAGGATTCCAAGCACCCAAAGCCATAATGTTCAATCGAACATACTCAACATATTTTTCCTCGACTTCCTTCTTATTAGGAAGTTTTCGGAGTTCTTTATTAATTTCCTTGAGATCTTCTTCAATCTTCTGAATCTCTAAAGTCGTTCTATCTAATTGCTTTTGAAATCGCATAGCAGAGGCGGCCAGCCCACGTCGCCTGATATAAATATCAAATTCATCTTTTTGAGCCTGAAAAGCCTTTTCTTCCACTTTCATTTGCCGGCTGAGATCCACATATTTCTTTTTTTCAGAATCGAGTTTTTCAGATACAGAATCAATCAAAAGTTGAATTTGCTGACACATATAGTCTTCGTTCAGCGCACCATAGTTAGACCTAACAAGATCAAAAATCTGATCATCAAAAATATATCCACAGTTCGGGCAAACATGATGTTTATGATCTTCATTTCCTGCGGTTGAATTTTTCGCTGATATATACTCTCTGATTACTTGTAGATTATACTGATGTTGGTGAAGAGTAGCTTCTAAACTTTGAATCTCATTTCGTATGGTTCCTATTCTCTTTACCAGATTTTCAATCTGCTTTTTAGGCTTCTCGAGTTGTGCCTCTAACTCGCTTACCGTATCTGCAGGAGGAAGATTAGCCGTTTCATCTCTCAAAGCGGATAAAATTATATTTAGTCTATCATTTTCGGCTTTCAAAGTTTCTTGGCTTTCTTTAAGGCAATCTCTTTTTGCCATAAGTTCAACTGTATTTTTGGTATAAATGTTAAGGTGATAATATAAAGATTTAATTCTATCTGTACTTTTATATTGATTTATCGAGGCAAAACTATCATAGAGTCCACTCCAGCCTTTATCTTGGTCGATATAATATGGCATAAATGTAAATGCCGGAGGTGCCATTTCAACTTTTCCTGTCTCCTTATTGGGCAGATAAACCGAAAAATCAAAAATTTCTCCCAGCAGTGGAGCTAATCCATTAGTAACGCTATCTGTAATTTTCAAGAGTGTATCACCATCGAATACAGCAAAGCGCTTCATAAAGCGTGCAATCCGATATTCTCTCCCCATTACACTTAAAGTTGCAACATACAGCTTTGACTGCTTATCCCAAACTGAGTCAAAGTCAACCTCTGCTCCCAAAGTATAATACATAGACTTTAATAATGATGATTTGCCCATATGGTTATCCACACTTGTTACCACATTCAAGCCTTTTTCAAATGGTTGAATACGAGCGGTTTCATTTTGCATATCCGCTATCATTATTTCCTTGAAATAGACTTCTTTCATACAGCCATTCTCCATTCATTTATCAGGATGCTAACAACTAAAACATCTATATAGGTTTTGCTGTAAATCGGATTTTTTATGGGGAGAGTATTATAAATTCTATCGCAATAGCCTCTGGCCGGCTCTTCGTCCTCTCGTGATTTTTCCTTACACGCGCACCTTATTTGCCGATACAATGCGGAAAACGACTCTTCTTTTCTCTGTACATCGCTCAAAAGCTTCGTATACTCAAGAGCCGCTTTCATTTTCTCATCGTTGGAGTAGCCCATGCACGTATCAATTTCTTGAAATGGAGGCACATCGATATACATGGATTCTTCTATAATACGAGAAAAATCAGATTTTGAAACACCTTTTTTCTTCCTGACTTCAGTGAACAATGCATTCTTATCTAACGCCTCATATGACTGGCAACGAGTTAGCAACTCCATCATTGCGCCAAAAACTGTTTTCGCAGATTCAACTGTAATGCGAGGATATTGCTTCTGCAAAAAGCTGCTCATTTCCTGTTCAACAATGTCTCGGTGCCTAGATATCGACAATGTGGTTCTTATGTGAAAGAACTTTGACAAGTCCACATTTTCCACCGAAATTCCATTTTTCTTAGCTATGTCACCTTTAATCTTCTCCACCATGCGTGGATTAAACGATTCAAAGGATGTTCGCTCGGCAATGTATGTCTTTTTTTCTGTATGACGTTTCCCATCGACATCCTTAAAATTCACGGATACTCTTAACGGGCAGTTGGTAATTAAACCCAGTTCCTTAACAAACCATTCGGGGTTACTGAGTTGTTCATATAATTTAGCAATCCAATCTTCTGATATTGCCGTATCAATGCTGATAGAATCCTCACTTGTTTTCATTTGATAGTAGCTAACAGTTTCAGGCAACACATCATCGTCAAACAATGTTATATCATCATAATGATCCAATACCAGTAGATAATTTAGATTGGGATATAATTCAATCGCCATATGTAGTGCCTGACTTATTTGCATTTCAAAACGATTATATGCGAGACTTCCAGACTTCTTATCAATCGATACAGCATTCTTCTTTTCATCCAGCTGTTTCTTTCGCATATAGTACCAAACTCGTCACAAATGGTCTCTATTGTCATCAAAAGACCTTTTTAACGTCGTTATATTTCCTCTTTAATCATTTGTATTATCCGATAATAAGCATCTTCGTATCTTCCATTGCATTGAGATAATTGAATCGATTTAACCACAACATGTGCACCCGTAAGTAGATGGTGTATATTTTCTTTCTTCAAATACGTTTGCCTTTGTCCATCTTTTAAGTTGCTTGTTTCCAAATCATCAATAACATCATAGTATGTGATTTGATTTTTCATATACTTTCGCATATTGCAATAATTAGTATAATAAATGGACGCACGGTGTGTTAAAAGCCACCAAATATCGGACTCCACTGTAGTTAGTCCAAGGCCAATAATATCAATATTTGTAGTATAAAAAAGTTCTCCCCAGCAATTAGTGGGCTCATCTTCTCCCATAATAATTCTCTTGATTTTCATTTCGTCTTTATAATTACCTTCCCTTGTGTTCAGTTTGCCACGAAGCTTTTCTATGATTCCCATATAATGTTCATATCCCAAACAGATTGATGCCGAACTACTTGCTGCGCCGTGCATATGATAAAATTTTGTGCCCTGTTGAACGGATGTTGGATCCCACAAATATTTTAAAGAGGAGTTACTCTTATCTTTAGCATCTTTATAACTAAAATCTTGATTATAGGCATTTTCCAAGAGGTAATCATAGTTTGTTGTTATAATTGCATTCACCGGTATCGCACATAATTCATGTTGTATGGCATTTGCAGGGAGCTTTTTGTCCTGAACTTTATTTGCGATTTTTTTCTTTATATCATTATAAATCTGACTACTTGGATTGGATGATTTTCGCAGAATAGTATTTACAATGCGTTCAAATTCAAGTGGCATAGGTAAATTATCAATATGCTCTACGCCATACTCATTAGCTATGTCATCAAGCAAATCTTCCCACGATATGCTTGATTTGAGTGTCCGGTTCAATCCATTCCCAATTAGTAATGTTTTATCCATTTTCCTTTCCTCACAATTTGCCAATATCGTAAGCTATTCTTGCAAAGCCAATTGCCCACATAAACAGCTCCTTTGTCTTATTTTGCTGTCCTCAGTGCCAAATACATCACATTACCACCTGTCAAGCAATAAGTAACGCTATTGCGGCTTTGCGTTACCGCTATCCTACAACCACTCTTTACTATACGTTCTGTGATGAACCAAACATCATTGTAAAAGCATTTCACCTTGTATATGGTTATCACAAAGTCTTACATCTACTAACAATTATAATTAGCCACTCGAATAAACGCAAGTGTTTCTTATAAACGTAAAAACAATATATATCTAATTATAAAGTCCATATTACCTTTATGAATTGCCTTGCAAATATCTTGCATAAAATTTGCAACGCAAGCGTATTTTTTTCTGCATACCGTATCTGCTATAATAGTATCGTCAAAATTGAACAGAAACACAAGAGCGCCTTTTTCGAGGGCGCTCTTTTTGTTTGGAGGTGGTCGAAATTTCACGCGAAGAGCGGGATGTTTACCTGATCCCGCAGAATTTTGTGGACACCGGCACGATTCTCGGCGGCACAGTCAAGCTGCGCAATGCGGTGGAGGCGGCTGTGCTTGCCGTGGGCAGCGCAGTGCCGCTGTTTTATCTGCCGCTGGCGTTCAACATCCGCCTGATGATCGTCATTGCTGTGTCGGTGCCGTTAGGTGTTTTTGGTGTGGTCGGTATCGGCGGAGACAGCTTGACGCAGTTTGTGGCGCATTGGTTCCGCTTTATAAAGCGCCGCCGCATCGTCACGCCCACACCGCAAGGCAATCTCGAAGCCAACCGGCATCGGCATCTGAGGTTCATCAGCAAGCGATACCATGTTGTCTACTACGAAGATGCCGATGCCCTACCCCACAACGCACAGGTTTTGCAGCGCAAGGCAGACCGCCACGGAAAGCTGGTAAAGCGGCAAACTCTCTATGACCTGCTCCCCATTGAGAAAATCGAGAACGGCATCCTGCACACCACAGATGACCACTACATCAAAATTCTGGAAATCGAACCCATCAACTTCCTGCTGCGCTCCCCGCGCGAGCAGCGCAGCGTCATCTACTCGTTCGCCAGCCTTTTGAAAGTCAGCCCGGTGCGGCTGCAATTCAAGTCGTTCTCTCGCAAGGCAGATGTCAACGCCTATCTGGACAAGCTGCGGCGGGATGCCGCCAACGAGCCGGACGCGGCCGTGCGCAAGCGCCATATGAGCTATATCCGCTTTGTCAAACGGCTTGGCTCTCGCGATGCTGTTAGCCGCCGTTTTTTCGTGATTTTTCAATACGAGGTCCCTACAAACGAGCGGAACATCTCCTATGCTGAAATCGTCTCCACGCTCGAAACCACCGCCCGCAACTTCCGTACCTATCTGGCGCAGTGCGGCAATGCCATCGTAGAGCACGAGAATGAGGACGAGTTCCTCACCGACGTTTTCTATACTTTATTAAATAGACGGACGGCGGTACAGGTGCCGTTGCAGGAGCGCATCCAAGATGTGCTTGCCAGCTATCTTGCTCAGAACGATGCTACGGCGCTGGACAAGATACCGCCCGCCGCCTTTATGATTCCGCCCTCGCTGGATTTGAAGCACGGCCGTTATCTCTACATGGACGGTACCTACCATGCCTACTTAATAATTCCCGCAGACGGCTACCGCGCGCAGGTCACAGCTTGATGGATGGCACTGCTGGTGAACGCCGGCGAGGGCATTGACGTGGATCTGTTTCTGGAACGACAGCCCAAAGAACGCATGATGCAGAAAATCGGGCAGCAGATCCGCATCAACCGCAGCAAAATTAAGGACACCAGCGACACAAACTCGGACTTCGATGATCTCTCCAACGCCATCCGCTCCGGGTACTACCTGAAAGACGGCCTTGCCAACAACGAAGATTTCTACTATGCCGCCATCCTCGTAACCGTCACAGCGGCCAGCGTCAAGGATTTGGAGTGGCGCATCGGAGAGATACGCAAGCTCATGGTCTCGCAGGATATGAATTTGCAGTTGTGCAGCTTCCGGCAGGAGGCAGCCTTTCTCTCTTCCCTGCCGCTGTGTTCCCCGGATGCGGCGCTGTTTAAGAAATACCGCCGCAATATCCTTACCTCCACTGCGGCCAGCTTTTATCCGTTCGTCAGCTTTGAGTTGTGCGACACCAACGGCGTGCTGTTGGGCGTGAACAAGTACAACAACTCCCTTGTCAGCCTCGACAGCTTCAACACCCGCATCTATAAAAATGCGAATATGGCAATCCTCGGTACCTCCGGCGCAGGCAAGACATTTACCATGCAGCTTATCGCCCGGCGTATGCGGCTGGCGGGAACACCCGTTTACATTATCGCTCCGTTGAAAGGACATGAGTTTTACCGGCAGGCCAAGGCACTGAACGGCACCATCATCCGCATCGTACCGGGCAGCCCAGACTGCATCAACGTCATGGAGATCCGCAAAATCGACCACACCAGCAGCGAACTGCTGGATGGTCCCATGCCGGAGCAGTCGGAACTAGCCGCCAAAATCCAGAAATTGCACAGCTTCTTCTCACTGCTGATTCCGGATTTGAGCAACGAGGAACGTCAGCTCTTGGATGAAGCTATCGTTACCACCTACCGCAATAAGGGCATCACCTACAGCAATGCCAGTCTGGATGACCCTGCGCAGCCCGGCCAGTACCGCGAAATGCCGATTTTGGGTGACCTGCACGCGGTCTTGTCTTCCGCTCCGGAAACGCGGCGCATCGCCAATATTCTAAACCGCCTTGTACACGGCTCGGCATCTAGCTTCAACCGCCAGACAAACGTGAACCTCGACAACAGCTATGTCGTCATCGACATCAGTGAGTTGTCCGGCGATCTGCTGACCGTGGGTATGTACATCGGGCTGGATTATATGTGGGATAAAGCCAAAGAAGACCTGACCCGCCGCAAGCAGATTTTTATAGATGAGGTTTGGCAAATCATCGGCGCATCGTCCAACGCTTTGGCGGCCAACTATGTGTTCGAGGCCGTCAAGACGATTCGCGGCTATGGCGGCGGTGTGCTGGTTGCCACGCAGGATTTGAACGACTTCTTTTCCTTGGAAGATGGAAAATACGGCCGCGGCATCCTGAACAACTGCAAAATCAAAATCATTCTGAATCTGGAGGAAGAGGAAGCGCAGCGCGTACAGAGCGTCTTGAAGCTGACAGATGCCGAAATCGACAACATTACCCGCTTCGAGCGCGGCAGCGCGCTGATCGTCACGAACTCCAACAATGTCACCGTCGATATGCGATGCAGCGAGGAAGAAAAGGACCTGATCACCACAGACCGGGACGAGCTGCGCCGCATTGTAGAACGCAAAATGCAAAATCAAACCGAAACGGAGGAATCCTAATGAAGAAACCTGTTATCGTCGCCCTGTGCTGTCTGCTGGCGCTGGGCACCGCCACCGCAGCCTTTGCCGAGGAGCCCACACCCACCCCTGCCCCGGAACTGGTGGAATTGTCGCCCGAAGATACCGCGCCGCCGTTCTACCCGGACAGCATCTCATGGCAGGAGGACGGCGGGCAGCTGCTGGTCGTCAAACAGTACAGCGTACCTTACGGCACGGCCGTTGCCGACCTGACCGAAAGCGGTATGCAGTGGGGCGGTTTTGACTACACCTTATGGGGTGTCACCCAGTCGGTAGAGGGCGGTGTGACCGAGGAGAAAGAGGTCACGCAGGATTTTGAATTGTCTGTGCGCAGCGCCGATGCCGAAACCGCCCGCAATGATGTGAAAGAGTCTGTGGCCTACGACGATGAGTACGGCTTTTCCGGCTCACTGACCTTGCAGGACATTACGATTGGCGAAACCTTGCAGGCGGACAGCACCTACATGGCAACGGCACACTACGCCGGAACGGTCAGCCGTACCGAAGCCGGAACCGTGCATTACACACTGCTGTACACCCCAGTTTCTGTGCCTGTGGTGGCTGCTGCGGCAGAAAGCGGCATCACCTCTGCCCTGTTGATTATGGGGATTGCCTGCGCATTGCTCTTTATCGCCGTGCTGCTGATTATCACCCACCTGCTGCGCAAAGAGCCTGCCCATGCGGCAGAACCTGCAAAGCCCGCCCCTGCGCCGAAAGTCTATGTGCCATCCGGGGATATTGTTCTCGGCGGCAGAAATGAGGATGACGATGAAGAAAATCTCTGATTGGGCAAAAGTTCTGTTGCCGCTGGTTGGCAGCGGGATGGTCCTGCACTACCTGTTTTTATGGCATGAGCGCCGCCATGGGGTGGTGTTGCACAAAGAAGTCTACCACAAGCCGAAATACTAAGGAGGAAAACACCATGATTGCACAATGCCTTTACCAGTCCGACCCGAAGAACCTCGCCAGCATGGGCAGACAGCGCCTTGCCTGCCAGCGCGCCGCCCGCAAATTGCAGTGGGGCGTGCAGAAAGAGCGCATTTCCGAGACAAACGAGCCTGTGCCGCTGCTCATGCGCCCCGCCGTCAAGGAGATTTTGCAGGATGCTGAACAACACCGCTTTGATGTGCTGCTGATCGGCAACCGGGATTCTCTCTGCTGTGATGCCGTCGACATGGAGAGCTTTTTGACTGTGCTGAACTCGTTCAACATCCACATCTTTGCCGGCGGCCAGGGCAGCTGGATCGAGCCGAACGGCCGCCACTACGCCCCCCTGCCCCGCCTGCCGTGGCAGGAGGATGATGTTGCGGAGGTGCCGCAGTGAGAGAAAAATTCAAGCGCTTCTGCGATACCGCCAACCCTGATTTGCTGCGACTTGTCATTATTTTTGTTTTGGTTGGGCTGCTATTGGCCGGTTTTCTGCTTTTCGGGCGTTCCGGCAGCAGTGGTTCGGTGCTGCCCGCATGGGTACAGGGCGAGCACGTGGAGCCACCCGATGAACGACTTGCCGCCGCGCAGAAAGAAAATCCGGACACCGTGGCGTGGATTACGATTCCCGGCACGAACATCGACGCGCCTGTGCAGCAGTACGGAGACAACGACTATTATCTGCGCCGTGATGAAAAGGGGGTCAAGGATTACCACGGCTGCATCTATGCCGACTATGCCTGCCGCATGGACAGCGGTATAAAAGTATCTCGCAATCTTATTTTTTACGGTCACACCTTTACCAACGAGGACTATGTCGGCGGATTTGAGGATTTGCACAAATACCGCGTGTTCGAGTTTGGGCAGGAAAACCCGTACATTTATGTTTCACTGGCGAATGAAAAGCTGACGTATCAGATTTTCAGTGTGTGGGTCTGTGATGCCAATGCCGACACCGACTGCATTCAGGCTAACCCGGACGATGCAGCATTTCAGCAGATTCTGGACAAGGCTGTTGCCGGCTGTGCGTTCGACTACGGTGTGGACGTGACGACCGATGACCATATTCTGACGCTCTCAACCTGCACGGCAGACCCCAACAGCCGCCTGTTGGTCGTTGCCAAGTTGATTGATGGGGGTGGTGTAAATGTAGCCTCGTAATTTTCGCATCTGATGTAAAAATAATACGAAGGAGATATGCAATGCAATATAAACTCAAACACCGCTTATCTGCGGCACTCATGGCGGGTGCCATGTGCTGCACGATGATTCCTGCTGCCTCGGCCGAGGAGATTTCCACGCCAGAGATAGCAGATACATTTGTTCCCGAAATTACGGACAGCGTAACCCCAAACCTTTCTCAGATTACCGAAAATCTGTACAACGATTTGCCGGATGCACCTACCGGCAGCTACCTCGGCAGCATGGGTCTGCCTGTGGCAACCGGCGAGACAAAAATCAGCATTTCCTCGTGGGGATCCGACTTGTACGACGGTGAGGATGCCCACATGGATGCAGATGCGCTGAACGCAGACGAAAGCAACATCACTGTTGGCAAAACGCCCGATGCCAACTATGCAGTCGTTCCTCTGCTGGTGCAGACGGAATATCCCGCAGACGGTGCGGCATCCGAAATCATCCTGCCGGATGGCGTAGAACTTCTCAGCTATGCGTCCACCGACTATGACCTCATCTCCGCCAACAAGGCCGAGCTGGCTCAAATCCTGCACCAGACCTACGCAGAGCAGTCTGCAGCAGCCACAGGATTCTATGTGAAAGCCTCTGCCGATTTCACCGCGCAGTTTGTCTACACAGCCCCAGATGGCGAGCAGTTGCAGAAATCCATCCATGTGCAGTTGTCGGAAGATTCTGCCCCGACGCAGCTTTACGCAGACAACGGCATTGCAACTCTTGCGGCAGGGCCGACCTCGCCGTATGCCACCGGCAAGATTACCAGCATCGCCAAAGAGGGCGGTACTTGGCTTATCTGGTTCAACGGCCAAGAGGCCTACTGCTGCAGCCACGGCCTGAACGGCCAGCCAAAAGGTTGTCCGACCTATGGCTTTTCTCATGTATCCCGCCTTGAACCCGGCCAATACACCCCCGGCAATCACTATGCAAACCAAGTCAACATTTGGGGCGGCCTCGGCCAGCTGAGTTTGGATATGCTGGACAGCAAGCAATACTATAGAATAGTCGCTTATAATGCCTGCTCCTGTATAAGAGGCAAGTATTAGTGATAACGGTATCCACATGTTTTCCGGACGGATATCCTTAAAATAGGGGTTCATATTCCGAGCATTTTCTAATGTATAAAGTATTCCGTTGCGCATTTTCTTCGTTCGAAAATACTGATTTGCAAGAAAAAAGGAGAAATCTTCTCGGCCTATTTCGCTCTCCCAAAAGCCTATATTGTCCTCTCTCAGCAACTTAACATATTCCATTCCTTGAGTTTCTATTTTCCCATGTAGCTTTTCTATCGATTCTATATTATAATCTTTAAATTCCTGCGTTGCTGTTATCGCTTCAAACACTTTCTCATCATTTCCAGGCAAGTATTTTCCAACCGCTCTTGCAAATTTAAACGATGCACAATATAGATTCAGCCAATTCTCTCCCACGGTTTTTTGTATTCCTGTTTTTCCTCTAATCGTCATCCCATAAATAAGTTCTATTTCTCTTTTTGAAAGCTCTTTTACTTCATAAAAATAGTTCTCATGCGCAACATTCATCAAAGAAACCGGAAAAATTCTTCCCTCCCGCCTGCAAATAATTTGACCTTTATTAGAATTATCTCTTGTCCATGGAGCTAAATAACTGCGCCAAATATAGTGTTGTTTTTTCGTTGTTTGATTCACAGAAATCCTCTCCTAAAAGTCTTTCGCACACATATCAGAAATAAACACGCTTTATCAAAAAGCACCCACTACAGCCGAAGTTCATTCTACTGCCTGTGGGTGCCTTTTATACGCATCAATGCATGCTATATATTCAATCACAATGTCTGGCTAAGTACAAACAATTTTACTCCAACAAAATCCTCCCGTGGATTTTGAGACAATAGATTTTCTATTTCCTCATCTATTCTCTCCTGCGTCAACTCTCCCATCTGCTCAAGTTCTTCTATAAGATCACTTTCCTCTTTATACGCATCTCTTCGTCCTTTTACGATTTCTGTCTCAGTGTCTGAAATAATCGAACCATCGTTTAGTACTTTTCCATTAAGGCCGAGGTGATTTTGCAAGTTTTGACGCAATTGGTTTCTGATTATCCGTGTTCCATAGCTCTCTGCTATATCAATTCTTCCATCAGAATAATAAACGATGTTATCCATCATATCCTTATTTAGCGGATTCAAGTTTATAATGGAATCTTCTTTTTTTGCGTCACAGCAAAGTACACGGCGATGCCCATCAGCATCCCTGTCTTTTCCGCCTCGGCACGAAACAAACAGATTTGCATATTGGAGAGCTCTTTGTTTGCTTTTACTCAATGGATACAAATGCTCTATGACTGCACTATCCGAGTTGTTCTCCACCCGAGTCATGCAATAGACGCATAGTCCATGTTGTCTTTTCAAAAGTTCTGTCCGTATGCGGGTTTTATTAAGCGCATCAAAGAATTCTTCCCGAAGCCTCTTTGCTTGCTCCGCGTTTGGTATTTCCGGGATTTCGTTCCAGCCGTCTTTGGCTTTTTGGGCATCGATATCCTCTTGAATTTCCTGTGGGCAAGGCCCTTTATCTACAAAAATCATACTAATTCCAGTTTTTGCGCAATTTCATCCTCGCTTGCGCTCGTTTCACTTCCGTATTACCTTCGCCATAGCATTGAATCATTTTGTCTAAGGCGTTCTGAGCCGCTTGCTTATCGCGGCTATAAAACGCCTGCTCAAACGCATCTGTCATTTTCCTCAATTGCTGCGGGATTCCTAAACTTCCCTGCCGTAAGGATACGACATCATCGATTGAGTACGCATACGCACTGTGCAGCAGCGCCGCCCCATCTTCTCCAATCGACAAAAGTCTTGCTTCCTTGGAAGAAGAAATAATAATTGGTGAATGGGTTGCTACTATAAACTGTATTTTGGAAAATGAACTATGAAGCGCATCCAAGACCTTCCATTGCCATTTTGGATGCAAGTGCATATCGATTTCGTCAATGAACACCACACCACCAACCTGGCTGTAGTCATCTAAGCCGGGATTCAAAATTGCCGTTCTGAACGTCATTTCCATAAGCATCCACAAAAGAGACTGATAGCCCGCACTCAAATAGTTAATGGGTAAAGTCTTTCCATCTTCCGTATATGCAAGATCCTCAAATATGCGTGAGTACTCCACGACAGGCATTTCATCAAGATCATTCATGCGCTGCATAAATAGCCCAACCACTTTTTTGAACGCCTCATACTCTGCCACTACGCCGTTCCTATGGAACTCGGCCATCGCCATTTTAAGTGTCCAGTCTGTCAAAGCTTTCCGATCCAGCGATGAATCAAGGCAGCCCATATAACCGCAAACGCGGTCATTGAGTTTATTCTGTCCGAGTGAGTTTATTTGCGCTCTTTGCGTATCTGCAATTCTCGATGTGCTGAAATAGCAAATGAGCGGCAATATGGCTTCTTTTGCATTCAGATTCTGCTTACCTGCCGTTGCAATCTCATTTCCAATATAGCGTGTTCTTGTCGCGTTTGTCTCATCTTCACGAAAAACTTCACACGTGTAATCGTTGCCATCGTAGTCTATATGGCTCTTTACGTATGTCGGATGGAATCTGGTAACAAACTGTGATGCGTCACTGACTCTTTCGGCTTCAAAACGCACTTCTCTGGAAGTAATTCCCTTTTTTGTTACACCTTTCATTCTGCTGAAATATGGTTGAAGTGATAAAGACAGCGCCTCAAGGACTGTTGTTTTGCCAACGCCATTATTACCAATCAGCAGATTGATTCCCGGAGCGAATTCCAAAGACATTTCTGCAATGCCTTTGAAGTTTTTGATCTCGCTCTGTTCAATATACATTATAAATAGTCCCTTCTTTCGTTGACAAGGCGCTTTCCCTTGGTGGTAGTTACTTTATTCTACCATATCTATAGAAAAACATCAATCCATCTTTCATTCTGGTCAGATATTTGCATAACATTCATCAATCCAGATACTGTAATGCCAACGCAATTAACGATAAACAGCGGTTAAAGAAATAATCACAATGTCGTATATCTGTAATATTAATTTTGTTTGTCTCATGGTGCCTGATACAGAAACGATTGCCTATATTCGTTAGTACTCTAAATTCTTCCTCAAACAAGTCTTGATATTCACTTTGCCCTCCAGCCATATCATTGATAATTTTGTTTGCAGAAGCCTTTTTATCCAAATCTGTATAATATGTCTTTAGCCTTTCGAGTACATCCCATATTTTTTCAACTGCATCTCTATGAGATTGAAAATCCGGCTGCTGATGCCTTGTTATTGCTGTCTCAAGCAATTCACGCAGCCCTGGCTCTTGAATTTTAGGCAATAGTCCTATTATCTCTGGAGATAAAACCTCTGCCTCTACTGTATGCTCTATAAGGCCGTTATCATTTAATTGAAAGGGCAGATTACTTTTCGTAAATTCTGCATTGATTTCCGCACGATATTCTGCTTTTTCGTCATCGGATAATTCATCATGCTGCAATTCTATAATATCAAATAAGGCTGGAGTGAATTGCGCAGCTATCGCACCTTCAACTCCCCCTGGCAAGAATTGAGCATATTGCAAATCTACTACTAGACCAATATCGTAGTCTCTAAGCCTATCAATAGCTACTTCTAACGCATCTGTTCTTTCTGTCCTTGATTCATATCTATTGGGCTGAATTTGTATAGGCTGGCGAAATTCAATCATAATTTCACTAAAATGCCTCTTTGTATCCCAGCTAACCACGCCGCTTATGTAATCCACACTCGGCCCATTTCCATATTCAATCAATTCTTTATAGCGTTCAGAAAACAGATTTTCTGGCCATGTGATTTTGGGTGGTGCTATATACGGACGTGCTTCATATATATCGCGCCCCGAAATTTTCTTTGCAGGGTAGAGTTCGTAGCCATCTTCACGAAGTAATTCATTAAACTTCTGAAGATAGTCTCTCCACCGCGAATTTTCTATCCGAACTGCCGGATGCAGCATCATACACAAAAAATGTAATAAAGCTTCGTCACCATCGCCTTGGCGCAAAGAAAATCGTTCATCCTGAAAGATCCAGTATTCATCTTCGTAATCACCAAATCTGAGATGACAACTTATGTCTTCATGCGCATTAGAATAGCGACTATCATTCGAGGGCATATTGTCTAAGTCATATAGCCTTTCCAAAAATCCAAGCTCTTCCAGTCGGCCATGATAGGATATTTTAGCTCTGTAACTGACAATATAGTTACCACTTATACTATCATATTGTGGCTCGTCAAAAGACACTACAAATCCATTGCGGATAACGTCAATGATGTCTTGCCGTGTCACATCCGAAATTTTATCCATCATAATTACTCCATGTTCATTAGCAGATAATCTCTCGCACCTTATACTGCCTCAGTAGGGATCATTTCTTTCCTATACTGCGCCGGTGACTTCCCTATCTCCTTCTTAAACACCCTGCTGAAATACAGCGGGTTCTCATACCCTACGATTTCGGAAATTTCCTTGATGTTGTAGGTTGTCCGCTCCAGCAGGCTTTGGGCATTGACCATACGCAGAGAGAGGATGTACTGGGCCGGGGACATACCGGCGTACTGTTTGAAATTGTGTATAAACCAGTTGGTGCTGATGTGCAGGGATTCCGCATAATCGTCTATGCTGATTTTTGTATTATAGTTCTCATTGAAGTAAGCTTCCGCGCGTTCAATTTGCTCTTGGACGTTGCCGGTGGCTTTTTTCTGTTCATGCTGCTGGCGGTCCACCAACAGCAGAATATCGTTGAACAGCGATGCGATATAGTCCTCGTACCCATAGCGGCACAGCTGCAATTCCTGAATGATTTTGCGGAACAACGCCTTGTAATCCGGCAGCACACCGCAGTAGAACACATGCTCATCCAGCGAGATGTCGTGATACGCCAGTATGTTCTTTACATCACTGCCTGTGAAGTGAATCCAGAAAACTTCCGGGTTATCTTCCAGATAATATACATATTTTTGAATTTCTTCCGGCTTGTAAAGCACCATATATCCCGCGCTGACGATTTCTTCCCTGCCGTCAAACCAGAAATGCGTCTTGCCGTTTGCCACATATAAAATCTGGTAATCCCTGCGCCCTTTCTGCCAGTAGGTCGGTAGTTTGGGGCGCGTTTTCAGCCGGTAGGTGCCACAGCTGCCCACCACCAACGGCGTGGAGTTGTCTTTGAAATCTGTACGGGAATTGTTTAGATAGCCAGCGTTAATGTGCACAAAAATTCCCTCCTGTTTTTGTGAATATTGCGAGATGCTTCGTATATTTTACTTTCACTTTACAAAAAGCCATTGATTTTGTGCATATTTAGTGCAATACCGTTTATGTTTTATTGTATATAGAAATTGTATAATAATTTCAGACGAAACGCAAGCAGAACTGTATAAATCACAGGAGGAGAATGGATGATTATTCCGCACTATTACGAGGACCCGCACACACTGCATGTGGGTACCATGCCAAATCGTGCCTATTACATTCCGGCATCCCGGCGCAGCGATGCCTTAGTTGAGCACCGCGAGACCTCGGATCGCTTCCAGCTTTTGAACGGAAGCTGTAAATTTCGGTACTACGCCAGTATTTATGACCTACAGGATGCTTTCTACGAGATCGGCTATGATGCCTCCGCTTTTGACAGCATCCCGGTCCCCAGCGTGTGGCAGAACCATGGCTACGACCACCACCAGTACACCAACATCCGCTATCCGTTCCCCGCTGATCCACCGTATGTTCCTAAAGAGAACCCCTGCGGCGCTTACCTCTACGACTTCACTTACCAAAAAGATGCCACCGCCCCGCGTGCATTTCTGAACTTCGAGGGCGTTGCCTCCTGCTTCTATGTCTGGCTTAACGGTCAGTTTGTCGGGTACAGTCAGGTCGCCCATTCCACAATCGAGTTCGATGTAACGAAGTTTTTGCAGGACGGCACCAACCATCTGGCGGTCCTCGTGCTGAAATGGTGCGATGGCAGTTACATGGAAGATCAGGATATGTTCCGCATCTTCTTTGGCTCGATGATCGACAAGACGCACTCCAAGCTGGGCAAGGCTCGCCCGTGGATGCTCTACGGCTACATCGGCTGCGCCATCACACTGGTCGGCATCTTCGCCATCCCCATGGGCATGAGCGAGTTTGCCAAGTACGCATGGTTCTTCATCTGCTACACCCTGCTGAATGCCGTGTTCTACACCGCCAACAACATCGCCTACTCTGCCCTGACCGCCCTTGTCACCAAGAACAGCGCCGAGCGAGTCGAGATGGGTTCCTACCGCTTCATGTTCGCATTCGCCACCAGCCTTGCCATTCAGTCTTTCACACTGCTGGCTGTCTCTGCACTGGGCGACACTGCCGAAGCATGGCGCACCGTGGCTATCGTCTATGCCATTATCGGTCTGATCGTCAACACGCTCTCTGTTTTTTCCGTCAAGGAATTGCCGGAGGAAGAGTTTGTCGATACCACGGATAAAGCCGAAATCGAGAAAGACGAGAAGTACGGCCTTGTCGAAGCTACCAAGCTGCTGGTCTCCAACAAATACTACCTGATGATCTGCGTCACCTACATTTTGCAGCAGATTTACGGTGCCATGATCAGCATGGGTACCTACTACACTGCTCATATCCTTGGCGACAAGAACCTGTTCGGCGTGTTCTCCTGGGCCATCAACATTCCTTTGATCATCGCACTGGTCTTTACCCCGACCTTCGTTGCCAAGATGCACGGTATGTACAAGCTGAACGTCGGCAGCTATGCCCTTGCTACCGTGGCCCGCGCGCTGGTTGCTGTGGCTGGTTATACGGGTTCCGGCGATGTCAAGATGATGCTGCTCTTCACGGCCATCGCTGCACTGGGTCAGGGCCCGTGGCAGGGCGACATGAATGCCGTTATCGCCTCCTGCTCCGAGTACACTTGGCTGACGAAGCACAAGCGCGTAGACGGCACGATGTACTCCTGCACCTCGCTCGGTGTCAAGCTGGGCGGCGGTCTCGGCACCGCCATCACCGGCTGGCTGCTGGCGTTCAGCAACTACGATAAGGCGCTGGCTGTGCAGCCGGATTCCTGCATCAATATGCTGAAACTCATGTACCTCGTGATTCCCTTTGTGCTGGACACCATCATTACCGTTATCCTCTCCCGCATGAAGGTCGAGGAGGCCAACGATAAGATTCGCGCCAAAATGAAAAACTGATATTCACTATTCTCCTTCTTAAAAAGGGCTTCCGCATCTGCTGGCGGAAGCCCTTTTTCTGTATAGTGCTTTACCCTCTAAAATCGGCCAAAGCACTGGCTATTAAATCTATTGGCGGCGAAGATATTGACGGCTCCTTTTCCTGCAAATCCGGGGTACGCCCTAGGCTCTGTTTTTCTAAGTATTCCTGCACGATTTGCTCAAAAGTAAGCCCGTTTGTTTATCAATTTTTCTTCTTCCGCTGCTAATTTATTGTCTTTAACAAAGATTTCTGCGTTCATGCAGTTATTTTTGCTTTTATAACGCATTTATGGAAATCTTATGTGAAGTATGCTATAGTGCAAATACAGGAAGTGAATCTTAAACACTGGAATTGATCACAACTTGTAATTAATTTCATCGGTGCACAGATGAAATCTTGTTCGTTCCGAAATCAATCAAATTATAATAATGAGGATTTATATAATGAAAACTCTAAATAAGAATCTTTTTACTTCTGGTTTGGCTATAGCCATGGTCTGTGCTATGGCGTTACCTGCTTTTGCAGATAATTCCAATAGTAATTTTTTTGTTCCACAGTCCGTTGAGGCTATTATCGAGCACAATGAAAATGGGGAAATCTACTACGAATGCCGCTGGCGTGATGACAACGGGATTGCTACTATCGATAATCTCTCGGACGCAGAGTGGGTCGAGCATACATTCGATGGGTTGCCGCTTAAACACCGTGCAGCAAAAGAGCCTTCGGCGAACAAAGTTCGTGCCGCCTCTGAAACAGTGTATGCATTACGCCATTATTCTCGGGCTCAAATTGTTCAAGCGGTCGGTGGAACAGTCTTGGTAGATAGTGACCGGCAATATGCAAATTCTGGTAGCGCTGTTGCTCGAAGCCCTTACATTTTGAATGACTGGGGATACGCATTGCGGTCCTATTGGGGATAATTAATCTTACATATAATATATTGTAAATCAATTTGAGTGGCATATTAAGATAAAACGATTATTTCTTAATATGCCACTTCCTATAAAATTCAATTAGAATTATGACTAAAGAGAAAAAATTATATCTTACCGCTGGTTTCCTTTCAATTGTAAGTATTCTTTTGGGTTTCATAGCGTTTTCTATTATTATCGTATGCACACCATTGCACACGCTGCTCCTTAAAGGTAACTCGACACATGAATACAAGCTTTATGATTATGAAGACCCAATCGTTCCTATTATCGAAGATCCGAATCAGGTATCGTTGTTAAAAGACTTTCATTCAGCGCTGGAATCTTTTCCGGAATATACATTTTTAGAAAAGATCAACCAATCCTTGGATATTCAATACTTTTGTGGTTCAGAATCTTTTGCTCCCGATAACATTAATATTTTTGAGCATGATGGAACAAATTACATAACTGTCAATCAGCTTCTGTTAAATAAAGAAGCATTCAACGCAGAAAGAATTCCTCTACATTGCGGTAATGGATTCGATGAAACATCTTATATTGTTTCGCCTGATTACCATATTTCTGTTATTTTAGGGAGCAACTATTTAAAATATTTTAACATCGGAGATGTAATTAGCGCATTGAATTATTATGAAGTCCCCACCTATATGGTTGTTCAAGGTTTTGCTGAAAAGGGTGCTTGTGCCACAGTAAATGGTGTCACTATCGACCTTGATAACTACATCATTACGGCATCCCCACTTTTTAATTTTATGCCTGAAAGTTTTGACGAAACACGTTATCATGGTCTTTTATATTTTCAAAAGATAGATAGTTATTTTAGGTTAAAAAAAGCTTCAAATATTGTTGACATAATAGCGGGGTTAGACAATATTAGCACTGCAAATAATATGTTTCCGATGTATATCCAAGCTTATTCGCCTTATTATCAAATGTATATCCGTTTTATTTGTAGGCAACCGTTAGTCGTTGATATTTTTCTTTTTGTGCTTCTTTTGCTGGGTGCACTTATTTGTCAGTGTTATATTATCCATCTATCGCGTGCAGTAACGTCAAAGTGCTTCGACCTAAATTTTTACCCATTTTTCGATTTTTGCATGATCTTATTCTTTTTCATTCTTGGAGAATTGATGTCGATGAACAAAGATTTTCTGATTTCAGCTTCGCTAATTCTCACTCTAACATTTATTTTTCTTTCTGACATTGCATTGATTATACTATTTCAATCTAAAAGCAAAAGTCAAATTAGCCTATGTCAAAAGTAGAGATTTCTAATCATCTAAAATAAAGTAAAAGACTTCAAATTTTATCATAATCATCCTATTGCCGAACACATAGCAATCTTTTACCTCTTCGTTGTTGCACATGCCGAGTACCACATTCAAAAGGCCCTCTTTCACACAGCGAAGGAGGGCCTTTTGTTTACTTATATCTCAGCAATTCTAATGCTTGTGCCAGAGGTATTACTTTATGACATTTTGATTTTTTTGTGTTATAGACCGGTTTCTTGCCGTTTGGCATTATAGCTGCTGAATTCTCTGTCTGCACTGCGGCATTTAGTTCTGGTATGTAGCGATGTACCTTCCCCTGCCGGTCAATCTTGGCATGAGACATGATAAGTTCCGCTGTTCCCAGCTTGATTTTTGCTTCTTTCGGCAGCGGTGAAAGCCACTTGTAGGTTTCACGCTCCGAGGCCATATCCCACATAGAATACTGGTAAACTCGCCCGCCGAAGAAGTTGTCCTGCTGTTCCCTATATTCAAAGTGTTCTGTCTGCTGCGTTACCATCTGCGCCACGCGAGCGGCATTCAGTTTCATCTCCTCTAAGTGGATGTACTCATACCGTTGATGCTCGCGGTAGTAACCGCAGCTGATATTGACCGCCGCCGTTTCCAGATACGGCGCAATGTAAGATATATCACTGCACGAACCACCTGCCGTCTCGAATCCGAACGAGGTGACGAAGTCCTCAAACCCCGGGTTATCGCAGTGATAAAACACAGCATCATTGCTGCCACGGCGGTCAAGCTCTACGATGTAGTTTACCTGTGGCCGTAAAGAGCCGCTTGTGAATTTCTTTGCACCTATACAGCCGACTTCCTCATCCTCACATAAAAGCACATGACAGTTTGTTGTGCGCAGGATCTGCAAAATCATCCAGACTCCGCAGCGATCATCACCGCCGATGCCCTGCGGTGACATAGCTACCGCCCTATCCTCCGAATAGCATATCTGTTCAACAGGCTGACGGTGAACCGTGTCCATGTGAGCCACCAGCAAGACAGGAATCGTTCCCTCTGCATACAGGTAGCCGGGCTTATCCGTGACGGGGTAACCCCTGCTTCTCAATTCGGCTTTCAGCGTCTTTTTTAGTTCCATCTGCGGCAGGCGCAGAATGGTTTCAAACGTCATTTCTTGCATTGATTCCTCCTTTATGTGGCAAGGTCGTTCATCTGATTCGGGCAGAAACGATTGGCACCGATGGAAAGGCAGTCACTATGGATTGTGCAGTTTCCGCATACATCAACTACCTGCGCATAGCAGGCAGGGCAAATCCCGCGCTGCTCGCCTGAACGGGCAATTCCGATGCGCGGCATACCGATAAACATTTCCTTGCAAACCGTACATTCATAGCTGCACTCATTGCAATAGAAGTGATTATCAATATAGCGGCCATACCCATGTACTGTTTTACCACAGCCTTTGCAGACATACATATTGCCGCACTCTGCACAGCGTATGGAACGATGGTTCTTCTGTTCGCCGCCGCAGCAGACGCAGCGGGCCACGGAGCCAATCGTCATTTTGCCATAGTCGGTCTCCCCTTTCAGCAGAGAAGCAACCGCATATCCATACGCATAGTCAGGATAATGGTTGCTGTCCGCCGCAGATTCGCAGTAAGGTTCGGTTTCTTTTCCACGCTTGATCGACCATAGGTTCGGTTTGTCAAGGCATGTTGCAACAGCCTGTTGGACGATGCTGCGATACAGGGTTTTCTGGTCCTCCAAATCCGCGGGATACAGACGGGATTGCAGCAGCACATTGTCCTTATAGCAGAAAATTTCGCGCGTGATGCGTGGTGCTGTATGGAAGTCTTGCGTGTACTCGTCACTGACCGTGAAGAAAATCATGCTGACAGCATCACCCATATAGGACTGGCAGCCACCGCGGTAACCGCCGCCTTCTAAGCAATGGCAGGAACTCCAAGTGTTGTCACGGTTGGACATTTCGAGGAAATCGCAGGGGTGGATTGACAGCACTGCGGTTTTCTCGATATGCGCCGGGTTCAAAGCATCTGCCAGCCGCGCAAACAGCGCGTTGTATGGCTTTACTGTACGCATATAACGGTTGTCCGGCTCGCCCGCTTCCGCTTCCTCTTCGATTTGGTCGAGATGAAATTTCAGGCAGAGCCGATTGATAATGCGGCTCGCCTTTTGCCCCGGTGCGCACTTGATGCCGCCGTATTGCCGAATCGTGTCCAAGCGGTACTCGTTCGGTATCCGGGCATAGTCTGCGGTCGCCGCGCGCAGGGCTGTTTCAAAGTTTTCGTATACAGTATCATCGGTGCAGGCTCTGCGGCCCAGTTCCAGTATGGCGGCACGTGTTTCGTCTACCGTGATACGGTCAATCTCTCGGCGCTCCTCCACTCGGAACACGATTGCCAGTTCTTTCTCATTCCATAGCGGATGCCTGCGCAGAAATTGCAAAAGCCCCTGCTTCTGTTCGTACCACTGTGTAAGGTTCGCCGTAACACCCTCCTCCGAAAACGGCTTTTGATACTTGTGCATGACCTCGTAAAATTGCTGTTTGAGTTCGTCCATCATTGTAATCTCACCTTTCTTAAATTTTTTATTTTTAACGCCGGGCGGCGCCAAACCAAAATGAAAAAGCGAGAACAACTTTTCTTCGTTGCCAATAGCAGCACAAAAGTCATTCTCGCTTTATGCGAGGCATCCCCCAGCGGAGAAAAAATGCCCGCAATGCACAGACCAGACGGTCAGCGGCATTGCAGGCACAAAGTACAAAAATAACAACGTGTGTCAGTGCAAATTGCGTTACAGGACACATAAATCACTTACAAGAGTATGGTAACACACTTGAGTGTAAACGTCAACTACGGCTTTATCAATAGTAGCAATCCACTCCGTCCACAAGATTTTATCGATTGGATGCACTATGCTTGATATAAACGCTATACATTTATCTCTTTATAAAACTCACAAATGCCCATCGGCTTATGAACCGATGGGCATTTGTGTATCTTATGGCTTTGTTTATAATAGCGTTAGTATCTCAATTTCTCCAAGTGTAGACCTCTGTATCAACTGTGCCGGCGCTAAGAGACGAAGAAGTAACCATGCGGTTGTCACCGCTCTCCCACGTAACGTTTCCGTTTGCGTCCTTTTTGATGAACTTGAACTGGATTTCCGTTCCTGCCGGAACACTGACCGGGAGGAACCATTCGGGATAATTGGGATTCAGCAGCGCTTCTGTGCATTTATCCTGGTCCCAACTACCCAACTCTGGCACATTACCTACAATGTAAATGTTTTCACCGTAGTTGGTTTCAGCTTTTACATGGAAAATGACTTGGTTCTGGTCACCAGACAAGACATTATAGGTAAACGAATTGCTGACAGCATCTCCCTTCGTAACCGTAATGTCATTGTACCCTGCCACTGCATTGTCTGGAACATACGTCACGATTTCATTTGCGGTGTTGCTTTCAACCGTTGCTTCGGTTTCACCGAACTTGACCGAGATATTTCCATCAAGTCCATCACCGTAAATGTAAACACGGTTGCCTGCACGTCCCATCGTAGAAACGACATTTCCGATTTCGGGTGCGTTGGCTGCCGCATCGTACTGCCAAACGCCTACCTCACCACCATCCAACGTGATCGATGCCGTAGTGTTGATTCCTGTAGAGGCATAGACGCTGATATTTTCACCGTTCAGCATACCACCGAGGAAGTCCACATACTCACCTTCCGGGAGCAGCGTTTCCACATTGTCAATGGTATACGCTTTATCCGGCTGGCGATTTATTGCAACAAGTATAACATCATCATAGAACTTCCGCTCGTAGATAAGGACATCATCATTGCTGTAACGAATCGTGGTAGTACCATACGCAATGGCATCATTTTGCTGACGCAGTTCCGACAGCTTGCCAATCAGCTTGTAGGCCGTTGTATCTGTATCAAACGAACTATCCGTCTGCATGAAGATACGTCCAGAGACATCGCTGCCATCTGCGGGGACAACATATTGCTCCGTACCGTAGTAGATGTTGGGAACACCACGAGATGTCAGCAACGTCGCCAAGGCTGCATTGTAGGTCTTTTGGCTTCTCTGCGTGTAGCCGAATCTCGTCACATCATGGTTATCGAGGAACGTCACTGCCTGATTTTCGTAGTCGTAATCGTCCTGCGTGTACTGCAGCATATTGCCGAAGTCCGCCATCGTTGTCGAGAAGTCGCCAAAGGTCGTGGACGCTGCGCGATAAAACTCGAAATCAAGGTTGTTTATGCCCGTCTGCTTCGGGAAATAGACATATTCATCATATTTGGGGTCAGGCCGCCCGATGAAAAACTCACCGAACTGGGTAATCGTATTATGCGAATCAACCGCATCTTTCAGCCCCTTTGCGAATGCCGCATCCATATGGAGCGTGGCATCATGGCGGATACCGTTTACACCCATATCCGCCCAGAACAGAGTTGCCTGTTCCAGATATGCCGCAACATCCTGATTCTCCTGTGAGAAATCAGCCAGCGAACCGAGGTCCTTATAGCGATAGCCATATCGGCTGCTATCATCACCGCGGTCACCCAAACCGTGGAACCATCCATTTGTATCATTCTGAGGATCGGCAATCAAGTTTTCTACCAAGCCATCCCCATTGTAATCATACGGCTCACCATTCTCATCGAATGCAAAGGCACCATCCTCTTTGCGATCCGGCTCGTACAGCTTGCCATCTTCCGGGATATTGTTCGCGGTAGGGTTCATTTCGCGGCTGGTGTGGTTGGTCACGAAATCGATAACCAACTTAATGCCATTAGCGTGCAGTGCATCTCGCAGTTCCTTGAACTCGTTCAGCGTTCCGAAATGCTTGTTTGTCGCAAAATAGTTGCGAACGTGGTAGCCGTGGAAACTCGTCCACCGATTGAGACTGCCATCACTTTGGTAGTCGATGATTTCCGTATCACGGTTCTCATACGGTGCGGAGATCCAAACTGCCGTAACGCCCATACCTTTTAAATAAGGAATCTTCTCGATGATGCCAGCCCAGTCGCCGCCTTGGTAGAGCTTCAGATCCTGCCCGGTTCCATCATAGAGCGTTGCATCAAATCCTGCGGGAACGTTGTTGGATGTGTCTCCATCATAGAAACGGTCCGTGATGATTTGGTAGACGACATCCTTGGACGTAACTGGTCCCAGTTCCGGAGCCGATGCAGCGGAATCCGCATACACAGGGAATGCTCCGAGCGTCATCGAGAGTGCAACTGCTGCAGATCCGATAAGGCACGCTGCCTTTTTTGCCAAATGTTTAGCCATACTTACCTCCTTTACGGTAGCTTCTTTGTCGATTGTCGTTCTATCAATATCGGCAGCGTGGTCTGCGATTGTACAAGATACTGCGGTGTCCGGATTCGCCGCAGAACGACTTTTGCAGCCTGCTCACCCATATCATACATATCTAGGTTCACAACACTCAGTTGCGGTTCAATGATTTTAGAAAATGGAAAATCATCAAATGTGATAACAGCCATATCTTCCGGGATGCGTATTCCGGAATCTTTCAGTTCATTTACACAGCCAAACGCAATATACTGGTTTGCGCAGATCACAGCGTTGGGCCGTGTCTGCAGTTCCAGCAGGGCGCGTGCGGCTGCTGCGCCGCCCTCACTGGTGGGCGGTCCTTCCCGCAAATATCCTGCCGGGATTTTCTCGTTCAGCGTTGCAAGTGCGCCGCTTAGGCGGTGCGCAGAAATTGTATCTTCTTTGGGGCCGCCGATGAATGCGATCCTGTCGTATCCGTTGCGCCACAGATGTGTAACTGCAATTTGCCCGGCCACCGAGTTGTTGGTATCGATCCAACAAAGCCGGTTGGAGAAATCCGGGGCACCCACAACAATGTAGGGCAGTTCCGTGTGGGCCAGACAAAGGGCCACGTCCTTTGACACGACTGATGCGTGCAGAATCACACCATCTACATAGGAACCCTGCAGCAGTTCATCGAAATGCTGCCAAAGGTCAAGCGCCGTGCTGTGCTGCACAATTAAGCCATACCCTTTTTCGGAAAGTGCGTTCTCTACCCCGGCCATGATTTCAAACAGATGCGGGTTGTCAAATCCTACGCCATGCTGCATTTCTGCCAAAAAAAGAATTGTTTTGGTCGCGCCGGTAGCAAAACTTTGCGCGCGACGATTCGGCTGATACCCCAGTTCCTTGATGACCGCATTTACCCGGTCACAGGTTTCCTGCGATATAGAATATGACTTATGCAGCACCTTGCTGACGGTTGCCTTGGACACACCCGCAGCTTCAGCCACTTCCTGAATCGTCACGCTCACGTTTTACACCTCCTGTGTGAATACGGCAAACCCCATAGGGGCAAGACTGTTGTTCTTTTCCTCGTATCCCTGCTGCCACAGAATCTTTCCGTTCATCGGAGGAATCTCTGCAGCGGCAGATTGATTGTTGAGGAACACGGTGATCTTTTCTTTTCCATCGGTGCGCTCATACCCATACAGGCCGTTTTCCTTTTCAGCCTTAACGGTATGGTAGCTGCCTCGGCAAAGGGCCGGATGTTCCGTTCGCAGGTGCATCGCCTTTTTATAAAAATCTGCCAAGGCCGGCGGCTCCTGCGACCATGTCATTTCATGGCGGTACTCTGCTTCCTGCAAGCCGTAAATACCGCGCTCGTCACCATAAAAGACGGACGGAATCCCTGTAAAAGTCATCTGGAAAAGCACGGCGAGCTGCATCCTTGCCGGGTCTTTTTCGCACAGCGAATAGAAGCGGCTCACATCATGGCTGTCCAGCAGATTAAGCTGCGCGTACAGTACCGGGAGTTTATAACGCATCCGCATATTGGTCACGCGGGCATCAAATTCTGCTGCATCGATACTCTGTTCGGCAAAGAATCGGCGGCAGTGCTTGCGGAAATCGTAGTTCATGGTGGAGTCGAAGATATCACCGTTCAGCCAATGCTGGGCAGTCTCCCACACCTCACCAATAAGGATACACTCTGCCTTTTCTTCTTTCACCGCCTGCCGAAATGCCCGCCAGAATCCATCATTGATCTCGCTGGCAACATCCAGACGCCAACCGTCAATATCAAATTCCCGCACCCAATAGCGGCCCACCTCGCAGAAATACTCTTGTACCTCCGGGTTGCAGGTGTTGGTTTTCGGCATCATGCGCTCATAGCCGAAGCATTCATAGGTCGGATAGGTTTCGGGGTCTTCCGGCCTCTCTACAGGGAATTGCAGATGGTAAAACCAGTTTTTATATTTTGAGTTTTCGCCATTGCGCACCACGTCATCAAAAGCGAAAAAATTCCACCCCACATGGTTGAACACACCATCAATAATCACACGCATTCCCCGTGCATGGCAGTCGTTGACCAACTGTCGGAAATCTTCATCCGTACCGAAACAGGGATCGATGTGATGATAATCCAGCAAATCGTACTTGTGGTACTCCCCTGCTGCAAAAATCGGATTCATGTAAATGCAGGTAGCACCCAGTTCCTGAATGTAATCCAGATTCTCGATCACGCCGCGCAGCGTTCCGCCGAGTTTTCCGCGCGTGATTTGGCCGTTCCACTCTTTTTCGGATGATTTGCCAGAGATAAAGCGGCGATCCGTGGCAAAGCTATCTGGGAAGATATTATAAACCACTGCATCCTGCGCCCAGGCAGGCGGTGCTGCAATGTCTGCCGGATGGTTAAAAGGCAGCTGGTAGTATTCTGATCTATCGTCCACGCGGTGATCTGTAAAGAAATCACCGTAATACAGCAGCTTCTGCGTTCCGTCGTCAAGTTCAAAATAGTAACAGATCCGCTTATAGGGGCTTTCCAAGATGACTTGGAAGTAATCAAACCATTCGTCCTGCGCTTCCACCTGCATCTCTACAGACGAGAAAATAACCGGTGTCAGGCGGCAGGCTCGATCTGCATAAAACAGCGTGCATTGCTTTAGATCATCGCGTCCGGCGCGCAGCCGGAACACGACATGGCTTGGGTCAATCCCGTGTGCCTGCTGTGACATCGGGATGTGTTGGATGGCTTCAAAATTCATTGTGTCATCTCCCTGTTTGGGGCAATCAACCTTTGACACCGCCGGCAGTCAGGCCGGAGGTCATGTGACGCTGTACGGCAAAGAACACAATCAGAATCGGCAGGCTGACTACCAGCGAGGCTGCTGCAAAAACGGGCCAGCTTCCGCTCATTTCTGTTGCCTGCAAAGAGTACAATCCGGCTGCCAGTGTATAATTCTCGGCACCTGTCATAAAGGTCGTTGCAAAGAGATATTCATTCCAGACATAAATCAAGATCATAACCGCCGTAACCAAAATACTGGGGCGCGCCAGCGGGAGAACAATGCGCGTGACAAGCTGGATGCCGCTTGCGCCGTCAATTTCCGCCGCTTCCTCGATTTCGCGCGGTATCGTATCAAAGTATCCTTTCATGTTCAACAGACCAAACTCAGCCATCGTTCCGGTATAAATCAGAATCAAGCCAACTTTGCTGTTGATCAGCCCCAGCGGGCGCAGCAGTGTATAAATCGCAAACATGGAAAGGACAGATGGGAAAGAGTACAGCAGAACCAACTGCTTCAATATCGGCTTGCGCCCCTTAAAGCGCATACGGGAAAACGCATAGGCAGCCGGAATTGCTGCCGCCAGCGAAATAGCAACGGTGACTACCGCCAGCGTCATACTGTTTTTAAACCACAGCATGACAGGTTCTTCGGTAAAGACCGCAACATAATTTCGCAGCGTGAAGTTCTTCGGGATAAAACGGAAGTCCGAACTCACAAGACTGTTGTCGGCATTCAAAGAAACCGACAGTGCATACAAAATCGGGATCAGCGTGACGAAACAAATCACGATGAACAAAATGTGCAGACAAATCTGCTTGGCTGCCTGCTTGAGCATACGCTTTTGATGCCGCGTCATCTGTTACCCCTCCTTTGCTTTCCGGCTGGTCACCATCGAGAACAGAATCAAAATAGCAAAAATCAAAATGGAGACCGCAGAGCTGTATCCGTAATTGTTTGTGATAAAGGCATTCTCGTAGGCATAAGTCAGGATCGTGTGGATATTGGCACCGGTTTTCGCACCCGCCTGCTGTGTCAGCAGGTATACCACGTCGAATTGCTTAAATGTCGTAAACACGGTAATCAGCACCGACGGAGCAATAATCGGGCGGATTGCGGGAATCGTAATAAAGTACGCCCGCTGGAACCAGTTTGCACCATCGAGAATTGCACTCTCGTAGCAGCTATGATCCACCGCCTGCAATGCACCATCCATAATCATAATCATAAACGGCAGCGCCAGCCAAAGGTTGACAACCGTGCAGCAGAGAAATGCCGAGACATCGTTTGCCAGCCAGCGCACTGTCGCCAGCCCCAGCTTCTGCATCCACTGGTTCAGCAGACCGAACTGCGAATTGAAGATGCCGGTTTTCCAGAGCAGGATCGACACATAGCCCGGCATGGCCCAAGGAATCATAAGCAATGTCTTGTAGACTCGCCTACCCTTAAAATCCTGTATGTTCAAAAGACTGGCCAGCACAAAGGCAATCACAAGCTGCAGCACCATATTCAGCACAGTCCACAGGATGGTCCGAAGGAGTGCCGCCAAAAAGCCGGAATCAAAAACAAACAGCGCATCTTTATAATTCTTCAGCCCTACAAACGAGAAGTTGAACCAATGGTAAACATTCATGTTTGTAAAGGAGATGTACGCCGTGTACAGAATTGGGAATACAACGATCAGCAAAATCAAAAGCAACGAGGGGGCGCTGCACAAATAGGCCCAAAACGTTTCTTTTTTATTATTCTTCATAGTGCGGCCTTTCCGCATCACTGCATCTGTTTGATAAGGCTCTCTGCCTGCTGCTGGGCGGCCTGTGCGCTGCTTCGGACGTCTTTTCCACTCATGTTTACATCCACAAGCAGATTTTCCGTAACCGTCCACATAACGTCCATTTCGGGAACGTTCGGCATGGGAACCGCATCCTGCGCCGTATCGTACATAGCCATAACCATGTCGTCACCGCTGATAACCGGGTCATCATAGCAACTCTGCTTTGCAGGGGCGCAACCGCTCGCTTTCGCCATCGCAATGCCAACGGAATCATTTGTCAGAACCTGCAAGACCTTTACAATGGCATCGTGCTTGCGCTCAGCTGCAACTTTCAAGACATGGATACCCTGCACACCGGAATACGGTGCAATTTTGTTGCCGGTCTCATCTACAGTAGGCATCGGTGCAATGCCAAGGTCAATACCGCTCTCGCGCGCCGTAGGAACCAGCCAGGGACCACCGATGGTGGAGTGCGCTTTGCCTTCGCGGAACAGCGTATTCACGGTAGAATACTCACCCTCGGTGGGCATAAGTTCTACGAATTTCTTGTGGTATTCCAGCGCCTTGATGGTGTTCTCATCATCGAGGCCGGGTTCGCCATTTTCGTTCAGAATGTAACCGCCAAATGCATGGAGCCAGCCTGCAGCATAGTACGCCGTGCTGTGCTGTTCCACGAAGCCGTAATGTCCGCCTTTCGTGTTTTCCTGCATATATTTGTACAGTTCTTCTGTGGTCGAAGGTACTTCATCATCACTCATATAACGTCTGTTGTACATATAGAGCAGCGTCTCAAAGTAGAGCGGAAGCTGATACACTTCCCCTTTGTAGGTAGCAGCCTCAATCGTCATCGGAATGTACTGATCCAACGTACTCTTGTCGATGAAATCCGTTATCGGTGCGAGGATACCCATTTCAGCGTAAACGCCAATTTTATCGTGGGCAAAGAAGTACATATCCGGGGCAGAATTCGGATCGTTGCCGACCATCTTCAGTGAATCGGTCAGACCGTCTTTCTTTTCCAGTTTTACCACGATATCCGGGGCAAGCGTATCCAACTCTGTCTGCAACGCCTGCGCGACTTCATCTTCTTTGTCGTGCCAGATTGTGATGGTAACCGGGCCATCTGTCTGCGCAGTATTATCCGTGCCGCCCGACGAGCAGCCGGTCATCAGCAACGATACCGCTACACATACACTTAAAAATCCTGCTATCAGGCGCTTCATGGAATACCTGCCTTTCTGATTGTGTCAAATAAGGAGTACGGGCTGTTCAGCCCGTACTCTATGATTTTCTAAGGAAGATTACTTTTTCTTTTTGGAGATGACCACGCCGCCTGCCACAACAGCAATCACCACAACAACGACAATTACAATCGGCATCGCGTTGGACTTGGTTTCTGCGGGTTCCGCTGCAACCGTAGGCTCGCTCTCTGCAGCAGGAGCCTCTGCTGTTTCTACAGTCTTAGCCGGGGCTTCATAGGTGACTTCTGCATTTTCCGCATCGCTCACCACGATCCACAGATCCTTGCCTGTTTCCACACTGAGGTCACTGGTCTGAACGCTGCCATCGCTGCCATTCACGATAATGCTGTTGACCCAGCCGGGAACAGAAAGCGTCAGCCAGCCGTCCTCCCCTTCCTGCAGGACTTCGCCGGGCCAAGAAGAGAATGCGTTCGTGCCGTCCGGTGCGGACCATGCCCACAGATGCGGCTCGCTCCAGTCAGCAGGAGCTTTTACATGAACGGTAATATCTTCTGCAACGGGAGCATTCGGATCATTGTAAGTAAAATCGGAAGTTCCGTCCTCAGAAACCGTAACCCACACCTCAGCTGCATCGATGGAGATATCCTCCGTCTGCACATCGCCGCTGTTGCCGTTGACAATGATGCTGTTCACCCAAACGGGAGCGCTGGCAGTGTACCAGCCATCTTCGCCTTTGCTCATGGTCTTGCCGGGCCATGCTTCAAAAGCATTCTTTCCATCCGGTGCAGACCATGCCCACAGGCAGACGTCCTGCCAATCATCGGGAACCTGCGCATGAATCTTGAATTTTTCTACATACTCCGGCAGATCACCGGTGGTCTGTGCATCGTAACTGATTTCCACATTTTCTGCATCAGTCACCGTGACCCAAGCATTCTTGCTTTCCAGCTTGTAGTCGCTGGTCTGAACCGCAGCGTCATTCGCATTGATAATAATGTTGTTGGTGGTTTCGGGAATCCAGCAGTAATACCAGCCATCATTGTTGCTGTCTGCTTCCATTTCGCCACCGGGCCATGCATCAAAAGCGTTTGTGCCATCGTCTGCCCATGCCCACAGGTGCGGGTCTGACCAGTCAGACGGGAGTTTTGCGTAGACGATCATTTTTCCATCGGATGCTTCCTCTGCAAACGCAGCAACAGGCATAAGCAGACACAGCATCAATGCCGCCAGCACAACTGCAAACAAGTGTTTTACTCTGCTCATATTTGTTTCCTTCTTTCCAAACGGTAAAGAGTTTTTGCGATTTTCTGATGCGCATCCTTGACATCTACAGAGTAACACTCCCAGCACCCCACGTCAACAAAGAAATAGGGAAACGGTTTCCTTTCAATTTGTGCATATTTCATCATGTATTCACTATTTGAATGTGCAGTTTGCCAGTAATTTTTGTGTTTTTCTTCCGCATGTAACCGTTTTGTAATTTTTGCAGTTCTTTGTTTTCCTTTTGTTTCCCATTCCATTTTTGCACACTGTTTCAACAGTCGTCAAAGATATCCTTTGAATTTATATGGTAAAATACTTTATACGTTTATCTACGCTACAGTTTATAGCAGCGCTCCCACCAAAATCGAGTTTCAATACAAAAAGGTGCCAGAATATCAAATATGATATTCTGGCACTCCGGTTCTTTTAATCAATCATTTTCGAATCTAACTTTATATACTTTATGTACTCCAGCAGGATCGAGCGTATGCCTCTCCACCCCCAGCAAATCTTCATACATTTCTTGCCTTGCTGGAAAACACTTACTTGTTAAATAGTCCAGCAGATTTTCCTGAGCTACTAGCCCATTTTTATCTAAGATTTTCACGGACATTGAAAAAAGTGTTGCGTTTGGAACCTCTTTCATATCTCCAGGTTCAAAGGTGCGCCATCCACGCTTACCAATCTGCCTAAATAGGTACTGGTACTGACTTGTAGAAAGCTTTCCCAACACATATGCTCTACGAACCATCATCGCAATTGAAACATGCCATTTTTCCTTAAGCCTCACATAATCATCAAGATTGGTTGGTCTCTGAAGATCGTATAAAAAAGCTTTCTTAGGAAGTAAAAAAGCTGCAGCAAATTGATTCGCGTCACTCTCATTGCTTCGATATTCATCGTCTGTCTGTTCTTTTGTGTCACTCATAATATGTCCCAGTATCCAATGTCCCAACTCATGTGCTAATGTAAAGTTCAATCTTGCTGAAGTTGTTTTTTCTGTGTTGTAGGCCGTAAAACAGAATGCTTTCGTTTTTCTTCCTTCTGATAGTATCGGCATATGGCTTATAGCATCCATATGTCCGACATCTTCTGCATAGGATGTCACAACAATTCCAAGATTTTGCAACAAATAGCACATATTGCGAATTGGTCTGCTTTTCAGGTTCAATTTTTCACGGATATGTTCTACCATCAACTCCATATCAGAATAGTTTGCTGCAATTTTCATACATTCTTTTAGCGTATCAATTGTTGGGTAATCTATATACTCAGACAACGCATCATATATGTATGCCTTCAAAACATCCACATTCGTTTGTTTTAGCTTTACATTCCGTGCAGTTGTTGTTGTTGCGCGACAATATGGAGTACCTTGGTCAAAAGTTTTTTCATTGCCCTCGAAAAAGAACATCGGCGGAAAACCGAGTTCCTTCGCTATCATCATAACATTTTCTGGACTTGGGCTAATTATTCCATTTTCATATTGAGAAATTGTCTGCTTTGTCACTCCTATTTTTTCTGCCAGCTTCGGGCCTGAAATATTTTGAATTTCACGAGCCAACATAAGCCGCTTTCCGTTAAATTCAGATGTGACAATTGCATTCATTTCTTATCCGTCTTTCCTTTTGAGTTCTTTCCGAGGCTTAAGGTCAGGCATATCGTCAATCTGACCACCATGTTCAAAATCACCAGATACTGCAAATCTTGTAATATCCTGTTCCGGTACCGCATCCTTCCAGTTCATCGGAATTGCATAGTCATAATTGGCAACTTCAATCAAGGCCCCCTCTGCATTTAAAATATTTAGATTACAGTCTTTTATATACTGTAACGGATCAATACGAAACGTTAAAATTCCATACCGTAAGATCTTCTCTCCAATAGCCTTTTCGAGTTCCTCATAAGGCTTTTGATTTTTTTCTTGTATTTCCTCTCCCGTCTCGCTATCAAACAAAGACATCTGCTTGTAAATCGGTTCCTCATTATTTAAATCCGCGTTAGCCGGAATTCCTGCATGTACATAATGAACAATTCCTCTTTGGATTTCATCTTGCCGGCTTCTATAATTTTCTTCTCGCAATAAAGTAATTGCTGTCCCACTATATGGATCGAACATGACTGCATAGGGCCAGCTTCCTGCTGTTCTTTGAATTACCCGATAGCCCATCTCCGGCAAAGTTTCGCTTATTTGTTGGAAGATTAACGCCCAGCCATGCTGTCCCTTTCCGTTTTTGTACGAAAAATCCGCATATTCTTCCGCACATCTTTCTATACCCAAGTAACTACACCCAACAATAGCTTCAACCATTTTAGAAGCCGTACTTTCTTCTGAAAAAACAAACATTGGGAGCCTCCTCCACAAGGTTCAAGAGAAATTTCTTATACCATCATTTTACATCATTTTTTTAAAAAGTCAAGTGCGCAGTTTACATTTACCATGTTTTATAAATCGATGTTTTCTTTTTCCTTTTCGGCATCTAAATTTTACTCTTCTTGGTACAATGTTTTTTCCCCCCCCCCATATCAAAATATATCTTTCATGCATTTTATTGACGTCAAAATAAAAGCGTCTTTTGCACACTCTTTATCATTGGTAATTCGGAGCAGGCATTTTGCCTGTCATTGTAAGTCGCCTCGCTGCCAGAATTCTGTATTGTATTATCTATTCGAGTTCCGAGTAAATCGCTTACATAAACAGATACAGCAACAGCACACACTTTTATTAAGGGTTTCCTGCAAAAATATCACACTTCATCACTCAAGTTCCGTCCCGATACCCATCTGCATATTTTGTCCATGGTGGCATCAGCAGAGTGAATGTTGAATAATGGCATAAAAGTGGCTCCCACTTGCATGGGAGCCATCGCTTATTGCGGCATTACTCCAAAATCCCGGTAGACTGCATAAACAGCACCAGCATCATAACAGGGGCAACATAGCGCATCATATTGCCCATTTACACCGATCTACTTTTTGTGGTTTCATAGGATTTCCTTACAATGTGTTCATATCTTATTCCATTTTTAGGTTACTCTTGATGGACTATTCTACGTCATATTTACCATATAGTACTTATTCGTTTGCAAAAATATCATTTCCGTCCAGATAAAGATAAGGTTCTTCCCTCTCTGCAAATCCATTGATAGCTATGAAACCAATTTGCTTGACCGTGAGTTCTTTGATTTCTTCTACTTGCTGAACCTCACGATTAATTTCATCAAGGGTCATCGGCTGAGCATAATATTTTGCTTCGTAAATCTCATATCCATCTGCAAATTCCAGCGCGACATCAAGCTCACCGTTCTTGCGATGGATGGGGTCGTCATAGTAATAGCTACCAATATTGCGTACCCCCTTCATTTTTCCGGAACGAACCTGAAGGCTGAAATAGTCGCGGCAGATACCCTCAAAACGGCGAGAGATAAAGTCTGTCAACGCCGGTGCTATATACTCATCATAGAATGCTTCAGCCCCCAAGACCTGCAAGGCACTGGCGTTCTTGTAGATAAAAGTAAAGTAAAACCGCAGCAGATTGTCGTTGATTTCAAAAGTAGACTTTTTATTGTCTCCAATCTTGTTGATGGGGCTATTGCGCGCGATGATTTCAAGGTCAATCAGCGATTTTATCTGTTTCGAGAGGTTGCCGGTCTTTTTCACCTCCAGCTTATCTTCAATTTCAGTATACCGCTTCTTCCCATTTCCAATGACCGAGAAGATACGCTCGGCATTGATTTTGACAGAGTAGTCTGAGAGCAGCAGTTGGCTGGCGTAGAGATATACGGCACTCATAGGATTGAGGATTGTGTTTATAATGTTTTCCCGGATCGTGGCCGCAGGGTTCAGCGCCTGATTGACAAATGGCGATCCACCAAAGACGGCATAGTGCGCCGCTTTATCATAGGGGGGCTTGTCGGGATAGAATTTTGCAGCTTCCAGATAGTTCAGCTCATTGAGCTTGATCGTTACGGCAAAGCGACCATACAGGGCATTCTTTTCCTGCAACGTGTCTTTCATCATACCAATATGGGAGCCGGAAAGAATGAGTTCAATATTTGCCAGACGATTGTCAATGATGTTTTGGAAGATGGAATCGACAGTTGCGGAGTCATTCATTGCTTTGAGATAGGGATACTCATCAATAACGACGACGATTTTCTCCGGAAGGGCGTTCAGATACGCGAACACATCCTGTAAGGTACCAAAATTTAATGGCACAGGTAGGATTTTTGCTCGGACCAATTCCTGCACAAACCCGCTGATGTTGTCTTGCATTGTACCTTTCAGGCACTCAAAGTAAACCGTCCGATAGCTGCTCGATTTCAGTGCTTTCTGAATCAGGGTGGTCTTGCCAACTCGACGTTTGCCATAGACCATCACTGCTTTTCCAATATAGTCTTGCTGTAGGAGCGCCAGCTCTTTCTCACGGCCAATAAACATATCGCGCCTCCAAAATCGTTGAATCGCAATTCATTGAATTTCATTTCAACATTATTGTAGCATCAACTCTATACAAAAGCAAGTACCTAAATGAAAAAGCAGTATTCTTTCTTCCAGACAAAAAAACTCCACCCTACGCGCAATGCCGCGTAGGGTGGAGGCTGTCTCATACCAGATGGTTATCTTTCTTGGTGGGGGAGTTTTTCATTCTCAACCCCAGCCAACTTTCCAGTGTCTGCAAATCGCTGAACAGAATGTCGTAGACTTCATCACTTACCAGCGGCGTATGGGCTTCATACGCTGCGCGGCAGCGGTTCAGGCGGTCTGTCAGTTCCCGCAGCTTGTCGATGAACGCAGCCTTGTCCTGCCATTCCTCGGTTTTCATTGGCTTTTTGGGGTGCATCGGCCAAAGTTCAATTCATGGATCACCGACAAGATGGTTTCATCGTCATCCCAATCGGCAGAAAACGCTGTCGGCGCATAGGTGCCGTCCAGCATGACCAGCACTCTCCCCTGCTCAATACGCAGGGTCACATCCTTGCGATGGGCGCAGACGATGGCGAGATTTCCGAGTTGCTTCATAAGGGTAAGCACTTCCTTTCTTACGCAGCCTGTAAAGCCATAGGCAGCACCTTGCGGCTCCACAGGTCAACAAACTTTTTCACTTCTTCTGTAGGGTCACTGTTGTGGTCGCCGTGGATCTGCGCAATCTTTCCATCGCGCACCTCTACGGTCACATACGGCTTTTTCGGCTCTTCCACGCGACGGACAAATACGATCAGGCAACTTCCCTCTGCCACGCGGTCAATATAGCTGCCAACGCAGTGGTGCAGCGCCCTTCCCTCGGCAACAAGGTCGTTGGTCCGCTTCGGGCAGACGATTTGCAGTTCCTCATTGGAAAGCACTGCTTTTCGCGCAAAGCCTGCGTAGGCTCTGCCGAACGCCCTGTTTTTCTGCGCATCGTTGATTTTTTGGATACGCTCTGCTTCTCGGTCATGCGCAGCCGCGCAGTTTTTCGGGAACAGCACCGACTTATCCTTCATGTCATAGGCTTGCCTACGGCACATATGCAGGTAATCCACATAGGTTATTACCAGCGTTTCCATCGTCGGATCACGGTACACATTCGCCGGGCGCTTTTCCCAATAGATTGGGAATTGGGCTTCCATATAGTGCATAAACTTTTCTGCTGTCAGGTATTGGAATATATCCGCAGGAATCTCCGACACCTTATGGTGAAGCTGCCACTGAAACAGTTCGGCTCTTCCACGCAGGTGGATTGCCACATACGCCTGATACTTCTTCAGCAGCGACACACCTGTTTTTTGCTCTCGTAGCACAGACACATCCTGTTTCTCCACACGCAGAATGCGGTGTGTTTTGGTTTGCTCTTCATCCAGCGCATCACTGAAGCCGTGCCGGCAGACAACATCTGCCACAATGTTCTCAAAGCCCACTTTCGTCAGCCGTTCGATTAAAAGCGGGTGTTGTAAGTACATTTTCAGATAGTGGCTGACCTGCATCGGGATAGCTGTCCGCTCATAGAATTGGCGCAGAGCACAGTATTCCCAAGCCGTACCTTTCAGGGCCTTTTCAAGCCCCGGAAGATATATCTTGCCGGTTTCTTCTGAAATAAAGCATTCCATTCCAAACAGTGCCCCCGGATGATAGCCGCGCCGCCAGCGGCTCACACTGTCATAGCCGCTGTCATAATAGTAAGGCTCAACGATTGCCTTTTTGCCGTCATCAGTGCGGACAAATATTCGCATAACTTCATACGCGGATTTTCTGATGCTATCCTTTCCTTTGGCATAAGACCAGTACAGCTTATAGATACGCACCACAAGCTCCTGCGGGCTGATTTGCCGGATCACCTGACAGGTTTCCCTATCCTCATGGTAGGCGGCTCTTTTCCCCTGCGCCTTGGCTATGATGGCATCCAGCGGGTCAGCCTTAACAGGCTCCTGCGGGGCGACTTTCACGGCTTCCGGCTGCTTCTTCACAGGTTCTGCATCTTCTGTTTTCGTCTGTACAGACTTGGCTACTTCCGTTTTTACCTGAACAGGTTTTGCAATCTCTGCTTTTACTCCCACCGGCACTTCACTGCCGTACTCCTTGGATTCACTGCCCACATCGGCAAACTGGATGCCAAAGCCCGCATTGGAGAGTGCCATGTCCAGCGCTTCCTCCTGCGCGGCTTCCACATACAGCCCACCGGGCGTTGCGTCCAGCGTGCAGTTGGCAACATAGCTGCTCAACGGCTCGGCATCCTCGCGGTCACGGTAGACCTTGGCTTCAAAAATGGCCATCTTCTCGGTGATGCGCAGGGCGTTGAGCTTCAGCCGCCCCGTGGGGCAAGCCAGCCGGAACCACAGCTTTTTGTACCGCAGGTCAAGGCGCATCACGTCCTCCCCAGTTTTGCGGGAAGCTGTGTGGCGCAGAAATTTCAGCGGGTCAAAGCCGGGTACATGGTTTAAGGATGCCACAGCGGCGTTGGTAGTGTACAGCATAGATTCTTGATTCCCTTTCATGGGTGATTTCTCCCTTCAATTTTGTATTCAGCCGGCCTGTTGCAGCTCCGGCAGTGCGTTTCGTTCGGTGTGGTACGCCTTACAGTACAGGCGGATGCGCTCGCCCAGCATGGTGTTGCGCTTGCTGATGTCCGCGCGGTGAACTGCCATAAACAGAATCGGCTTATGCCCCACAAGGATGACCTTTTTCTTGGCGCGAGTCACTGCTGTATACAATAAATTACGATACAGCATAATTGTGTGCGCCTTGACGATGGGAATAATGACCGTTTCAAACTCTGACCCCATCGCTTTATGAATCGTTGTGGCATAAGCAAGGTCAACGTGCGCCAGCTGTTCCGGCGTGTAAGTCAACTTGCGGTCGCCGCCAAAATCCATCTGCACAAGCCGTTCGCCTTTGCTGTTCGTGGTAATCCCGGTAATAAAACCGAGGTCACCGTTGGACACTTTCTCGGTGTTCTTTGTCTGCATAACACGGTCATGGACACGGAAGATACGGCTGCCAATCTTCACTTCTTCCTCGGCCGAACGGAACGGATTGACTCGCTCCCGGATGGCGCGGTTGAGTTGCTCGGACGCTGCCTCGCCTTTCTCGCGGAACGGCGAAAGGATCTGCACATTCTCGATGCCGCGCTCGGCAGCTTCTTTGCAGTAAATATCTTGGATGCGCCGCGCCGTTTCGATTTGCGTCGGGCTGTCCACGAACACAAAGTCGTTGCCGTAGTACAGCTTGGTGCTGCCCTCATTGATGAACTTCGCATTGTAGGCAATCAAGCCGTCTTTCGACTGGCGGAAGATCCAATCCAGCACTGTGACAGGCACCATTCCGCTGTGGATCAGCTCATAGAACACGTTGCCGGCGCCTACGCTGGGCAGCTGGTTCGGGTCGCCCACAAGAACGACCCGTGTGTGCTGAACGATACGCTTGAAAAACTGCTGTGCCAGCCACATATCCACCATAGAAAACTCGTCCACAATGACGAGGTCGGCATCCACAAAGCGAACGCGCTCGCCATCGCCCACTTCTTCCCCGGTGCCAAGCCCCAGTGCGCTGTGCAGCGTGCGGGCTTCGTCCACGCCGGTGCTTTCCGCCATGCGGCGGCTGGCACGACCCGTAGGAGCCATGAGGGCGAACTTCCCTTTCGGGTGCAGGTTCTTGAACACCTCGATGATGGCCTTTAACACGGTGGTCTTGCCGGTGCCGGGTGAGCCGGTGATAATCGTCAGCCCATGCCGAAATGCCGTGCGCACCGCCTGCTCCTGTTTTTGGGAAAGCGTAATGCCCAGGCTTTCGCGCACCGATTCCAGCGCAGATTCGATATTCTCAGCCACACTGATGTTGGCAAGCCGTTCGGCAATCATGCGGGCGGTGTCGTCCTCCTGCCCGAACACACGCGGGCTGTACAGGTACTGCTTATAGGCGACCACTGCGCCGTGCAGAATCATCTGCTGCAAGGTTTCCTGCACCTCCTCGGCGCGGACGCGCTGTTCCGGGATGGGAATAGGTGCGTTGAGCAGCAGAAGCGTTTCCTTTACCAAATCTTCCGATGGCAGAAACAGATGTCCCGATTTGCCGCGGGCATCCTCCAGCGTGTACAGCACCGCGCCCTTGATGCGCTCGGCGCTGCGCAGGCGGTTATCCGTCTTACGGACGATGCCATCCACACGCTTGAATCCGAAGCCGGAAATCTGGCACAGGTCATACGGACATTTTTTGAGGATGTCCACACACGCCGGACCAAAGTTCTGATAAATTTTCAGCGCCGTGGCGGGCGTAATTTTGAACGGTCCCAAAAGGCTCATAAGGTTGCGCAGAACGCGGCTCTCGGCGTAGGATTCCTCAATGTCCTTGAGCTTGCCCTCGGTGATGCCGCGGATTTGCAGCAGCTTCTCCGGCTCGTTGTCAAGGATATTCAGGGTGTCCGGTCCGAACGTGGCGACAATGTCCTCTGCTGTCTTGGGACCGATGCCCTTGATAAGCCCGGAACCCAAGTATGCCAGCAGACCGTCCGCTGTCTGCGGAACGATTTCCTGCCACTGCTCGACTTGCAGCTGGTACCCGTACTTGCTCTCGACCCACTCGCCGTCCAGTTCCAGCTCCACCGCCTTGGTGCGGGGCAGTTCGTACCCCACTGCCGTAAAGCGTAGCATACGGTCGCCGTAATAGCGGCCGCTGCAAGCCTGCGGCGGGATGCGCGGGTCGCTGGTTTTGACAACGATGATGGAGAATTTGTTTGCTTCGTTGTAAAAAATCGTAGATTCGTAGGTGACACGGCAGCCGGTAATGCCGCTGTGTTCCTGTTCACTGTCGTGCATAGGCACGCTCCCTTCTTTGTCAGGCGGCTTCGTCCGCCGCTTTTGCCTTGATGCAGAACCGCCGCGATTCCGATACCGTAACGTACTCATCGTAAATTTCGGGGTGTAGCAGTTTCATCTTTTGGAGATTGTCTTTCGTGATGCCTGTCCGGCTGACGGGGTTGTAGCTGATGGTGTACTGTGTACCGCCGTACTCCCCCATCGCCATGCAACTGCCATTGAGTTTGGCAACCATCTGTCCTTTCAGCCGCTGCATTTCTGTGTCCAGCGTCCTAACTCTCGTTTCCACCTGCTGCTTTTGCTCCTGTAAGCGGAGATACCGTAGCATGGTGGCAGACAGGTCATTGTCCAGCTGGATGGCAGGAATCGTCTTATCCGCAGCACCTAAGCGGCGGCGCAGGCTTTCGAGGATCAGGCTGCCGTCCTCGGTGTAGGGTGGCGGGATGCGGGTCAGGATGTGATCGTGCCAGAACTCGCGTTCCAGATAGATCATCTCCTGTTCGTACTCCCGGTCGCGGTACAGGTGGCGGATAATGACTTCGTCCTCATTGTTGCCATACAGACAGCAATAGAAGATTTCGTCGATGTCCATAACGGTCATGTAGTGGCGTCCCTGTGTTTCGTAGTAGACGGGAACACATTCCTCGCCGTCCTTCCACAAGTGGTCTTTTGCGTTGTAGTTGGTCGTTTTGATTTCCAGAATCGCAATTTTTCCGTTTGGCAGGCGGACAAAGTAGTCCACATCTGCCAGCATGAAGGGATACTGCGGGTGTTGGAACATTTTCTTGATCTGGAAAACCTCCAACCCGGTTTTCTTGGCGAAGATTTGGGCGACCAGCGGTTCCAGCAGATGCCCCATTTCCAGCGCTACCCAGTTGCCTGTATCATCGGCAGCCGAAGCAATGTTCAGCTTGTCGTCGTATAGGTCGCGGGCAGTGCGAAACGGAGAAATGCCGAGGATCGCGGCGACATCGCTGCCGCCTATCCCTCGCCTGCGGTACGCCAGCCATTCCTGCTCGGTGAGGTTTTCGGTGCTGACCAGCACCTTGGGCTCCCGCCGTATGTGTTCCGGCATTCTCAGCCCCTCCTCTCGCGCTGGCGATAGGGGCGTTTGGGCCGGGTGCGCACATGGTACAGCCGATACTGCAAATTGCGCGGGATGGGTCTTGCCTTGCGCGGGCGCGTGATGCGCCGCGCGATGGCCTTGGGTCTTGCCTGTTCGTTCATTTGGTGTTCCACCTTTCCTATATAGAATGTATTTCTCAAAGCCGATTGGCCTTGAAACAAAATAAAAAAAGCGAGAATGACCGCAGGCAATGCCTGATGTTCACGGCAAACCGTGAACCACGATCCTTCTCGCTATGGTTGGGTGTTTTCCACCCCGTATAAAAAGAAAAGTGCCGGCAGCGCCCACCCAAAACAGGCAGGACAAGGCTGCTGGCACGAATTACAAACTTAAACAACGTGTGCACAAGGCACAAAAATCATTTACAGGTGGAGTATAGCATATTTATCGTTTTCTGTCAATGGACTTCCCTTGTGGGTAGGAAACGTATTCCGACTCTCGTACCTGTTGTCAAGAGGGTATTTTTCGCTGTTTTATAAACATAAAAGCCGCAAGAAATCTTTCTTGCAGCTCTTTTTATCGTATAACCGTTTGCTTTCTGTTCAATGCCTCGTTATTTAACAGCAGGCCAAGCACGGCAAACCTATAGGTCACGATTTCTCCACAATCCATGGATTTACGAATATCCTGTATGCGGACAACAGCTTTCAGAATTTCGAGTTGCTCCTCGGTCAGGTAAAATGTGACCTGCTTATTGATTGGCTTTCCTCCTCGCTTCCCTGTTTGCTCCGGCAGGTATTCTATTACATCTCTGCTCGCTGGCAGTACATAATAGTCTTGTTTTTTTCCTTCTGGAATTGCCATATCTTCTTCCGAGCCAGATACAACACAATGCCCCTTCCCTACCCTTGCAACTTTTTTGATTTCGCTGATAAGTAGTCGGTTTGCGATGGTTCCTACCCGAAGTCCTTCATACGCTGCTTCCAATTCAAAGCACTCGTATATCTCTGGCCGGAAGCGAATCAAAACCCGTTCCTTTTTCTCCATTGCCGCCACCGACCTTACTCAATCGCCTCTATAATATTTTTTAGCTTCGTAGAGATTTCGATAATCTCATTCAATGCGGCAACATCTGCGTCTCTGGATTCTTTAGATACGCCTTTCAGCGCTTTTACGAAAGCCTTGCTGCTGTATGTCTTGTTCAGCTTTTTGACCATTTGCGGCACATTTTTCTGAATTACACTGCTCTTGGTCTCGGTCACCTCATGTTCTTTGCGAACACGATCCTTGGCCGCCTCTTTCTTGCCCTCATAATTGATTGCAGATATTTCTTCGGGTTTACTGCTTGCTTTTACTCTGCCATATTCGTCCGCTTTTGCGCTCAAGTCGGCAAGCCCATCATCAAAGTAACCGATGGCCTTTTCATAAGCAGCTTCATATTCTTTTGTTGTTCCCTGCCGCTGTGCATCATAAAGAAGCTCTCTGAATGCATCATGCAGAGTATCTCTAAGAACCTCTACATAGTTTTTCCCGGCGCTTTCTGCATCATCACTGTGGCAATCCACTGCTTGCAGCTTCTCAAATCGATTTGCAATTTCATCCTGCTTATCCGCTTCAAAACGGAGATAAGTCTCGCACTCGCTTCTCGTTAAAAATTTATCATTCAGTAGAGTCTTTAACTTACCCTTCAGTTTTTCTTCTATACGTGCATCACGCTCAATCGTGCGCGGATTTACCGTACTTACACTCTTTGTCGCGTTCAACGCTTCTTCCCTGCTCATATTGTAAGGCTCTCTTTGTAAGCAGGTAATAAACTCCGCTATTGCCTGGCGTCGAATAGCTTCGTCACTAAAACCGCCACGAACCTGCAAGTTTGCACTGTACAGCAGCACCTTTTTCTCATTTTCGGTCAAAGGTGTTGTCACAACATTGCAGTTTACAATATTCCATGTTGCATCGCCTTTTTCCTGCAAATAGTTCAGCGCACGAAAGCGACGCTCGCCGGAAAGAAGAACGTATACCGCACTTCCTTCTTCCTGCTCAGGAAATACAACAAGGTTATGCATCAGGCCGTTGCGTTTAATGTCCTCTGCTAAAATGCGAATATCTTCGTCATCATCCATTGCGCGGAAGATTTGATTGTCAGGATTTGTTCGGATATTCACCAGCGCAATATCCTTGTTATCGTATTCAACCTTTCTGTTTTTTGCAAAAAGGCTATTATAAATATTGCCTGCCTCATTGTTGTTGACTTCTGCAAGCATATCTTTTCCGGGAAGACTGGGAGCCGTTATGTTTCCCTTTGTTCTTTTCTTCATTGCCATTTTAGTTCACCCCAATCTTTTCCAATCGAGACTTTAACTCTTCATAGGCATTATTGTAGGCCACCGCCACAGGCTGCGTTTTCGCCATAAAACACACAGGAAGATGTTTCGTAACAGACATATTCACACTCAGACCACTGGGAATTTCCGTTTTATAAAGAGACGCGCCAAGAACCTGCTTGCATTGGTCGCGGATAATTTTTGTGGAAGCTGCCTTTTTTACAACCATGGTAAGAATAACGCCGATGCCTTTCAAGTGGCTGCCCGGTGTATTTCTAAGTTCATTGCAGAGCGCATAGGTACGGAATGCCGATTCCTGAGAATTAGCTTCGCAAAGCGAAGGAATCAGTACATAATCCGCTGCGTTAATTGCATTTGTCAGCAAAAGCGAATCGCGAGTAGGCTGTGTGTCAATAATTATGTAATCATAATCTTCTCTGACTTGGTTCAGAAAGTAATAAAGGAACTCGCCCATATTGGACAGGCACTTGGGGTCTCCCGGTTTGAAATACGTCTGTGCGTCCTCAAAGATTCCCGGAATTCGCTGATTGATGCGCGGTGTCTGCGCACTACACGGAATCATATCAACGTTCTCATATTCGGTTTCAACAATATAGTCTCTTGTCCTAGTGTATCGAAATCCGTCAAACATATCAAAGAGCGCTTTGCCATTATAAACTCCGCTTGTAATGCCATTTCCGCCGCTCAGCGCACTTGTAAGATTTCCCTGTGGATCTGTATCTATGCAGAGAACCTTTTTGCCCTCATCACCCATCAGATAGGCGAGGTTCGAAGCTGTGACTGTTTTGCCCGCCCCACCTTTTTCGATGGCGATCGTAATAATCTGTGCCGCCATTACTATTTCCTCATTTCGTCAGTTGTGTATTGGAAAGACTCGCGTACCTGTTGTTAAATGCAGCGTCCTGCTTCAACAGGTTGTTTTGCGACTTGCGTACCTGTTGCTATTCGCATTTTGTTCTGTCACCCAACTTCGGAGCAAACAGTTGATAAACTAATTATATCACATACATCTACTATGTCAACACGAATTATAGGACAATGCCCGCGCTTCTTTTTTCTAAATAAGTTTGCTAAGACTTAAGTACCTGTTGCTGTTTTCATTTGCGCTTTCTTTTGCCGCTCCGTTAAGCAGAAAAGCGGTCTGCCATTTTAGCAGACCGCTTTTCTCATAGTTCTTATTTAATCTTCAAACATGGCTGCCCAATCCACCTTGAATAGATTTGATCTATCGCCATTCAGCATAGCAGCACGACGTTTACCATCACTTATGATGGTCGCAGAGTTTTCTATTATGTCGTTGTAAACCACTGTGCGATAGTATTGTGCGGATTTTCTTTCTTGGGCCTTTTCGAGCATTGCCTTATATTTAACGCTCATTCCCAATGCCCATGTTTTCAAACCATCGTTATCCTTGATAATTCGGTTCAGCGCTTCAAACGTTTCCTCTGCTTGATCTTTCTTCTTTGTATTAGTCAAAATTTTTGCCGCGTATGTGAATACATCAATAAATATATTTCTCTCGTCCGGTGTCAATTTTTCCTCATACGTCTGATATTGGGCTTTTGCCTCCAACTCGTTTCGCGCCAAACGATAAGTCGTAGTTAGTATGGACTCGGCCAACGGCTGATTGTACTGCTCCAGCGTTTCCTTGTTGACAGTGCTGCGGCGCTTTCGCGGTTTTCTCCCGATTTCAGTATCAGCGCCTTTGTGTTCTTGATGGAAGGCCCTGACGTTTTTCATCTCTTCTCGATTTTTATACTTGATAAAAATATAGAGAAATTCGTATTTTCGGACTCCCCGCCGACGAACGGGCTCATAGTCAAACCAGAGATCCGTCATCTCATTGATTTCTTTTTTGACCATTACCAGAACATTCTTCTCAAAATCGGAGAAAACCTTATACTTTTCGGTAAGTGGTTTATCGCGGCTGAATTTGGCCGCAGAACTGTCTTTACTCTTGCTTTTGCTTCTGTTGATTTCATCACGCGTTGGCATAGAAAGCATTCCCTTGAATTCTTCTATGTCAAAACGCTTATACTTAAATCCTTTCAACGCATCGCGCTTATTGGGAAACTTTTGCAGCACTTCTTCTGTAACGGGTTCAAAAATCAATCCATTATTGTAAGAATAGTCTCTATTATTTCCGTTGTCATAAGACAAAATTATCTCATAGACACGCATCGAGTAGGTGCTTTGCATCATGAGCAAATACTCAATGCTGTAAGAAGTATAGTTGCTGGTGAGCTGTGCGATATCTTTCCAAATGTCCGGGTTAAAGCGCATACTTATCGTTTTTTTCTTCATGTCAACGATAGAACCACGGTTGACCCATGACATAGTCTTGTACTGATCGTTGCCAAGAGGTACCCAGAACATCCTATTTTCTAGGCTTTCAATGGTTTTGCGCAGGTAGTTTGCGTAACCACTGTCCATTGCATTTACGCCCGTAAGTTTTGCAAAATCATCGAACGAAATCGTATAGTATTTCGATGCGTCCAAATCATGTCGCTGATCTATCTTTGACAGCAACATAAAAAGGATTTTTTGCTCATTGCGGGGTAGGGAATACTTTGTGCGCTGAATCAGATCGTTACTTTTTGTAATAAAAGAACCGAAAGCATAGGTATCCCTCTTTTTTAGACCTGTTTGCTGCTTTCCGTCATTCGGCTTTTCATCCGATATAACTTCACCAACGATTGTATCTACGGCTTCGCTAATTTGATTGCTTTCATCTATTTTCTTCATAGAATACTATAAGACAAAAGATTGAAAATCCACTTTGTCTATACCTTTCTTTATGAACCAATCGTCAATTATGAGGAACTGTCGGTATGGAGAATTTGTGAGGGCATTCGCAGATTTAGATAAAGGTACACCTACACATTATATTAAGTATCATACATTATCTAAAAAAAATTGTCAAACGCTTTTAACAAGTGATTTTATTTTTCGTTTTTCTTAAAGACTTATGTAATTACTTTTTACTCTTTTATATTTTATTATTATATAGAAGAAGCGGAGATTCTTTCTATTTACAACAGAGATTCTTTCCGAGATAACGGAGGTTCTTTCATTTGAAAGCGGAGATTCCTTTTCCGTCAAACGGAGATAATTTCATGCCAGCTGAGATGAAAGAATCTCCGTTTTGAGCGAAAAAAGCTCTTTTTTCATGTTATAGGCTTGGTTATAAGAATGTTTACGGGTATAAAATCGAAGATTTGCAGAAGTAGTCCTTTTTGAACAGCAAAAAAGAGTGGGAAAATGAAAATTTTCGCGGTAAAAAACTCTGCTTTATTGTTGCGAAAGATGCGCAGGAAAAATGGTGCAGTAAAAACCTCGGAATTGAGGAGTTCAGTTGCAAAGGAAGATAAAGAGAAAAACGCGCGGTAACAATCTCCGTTTTGGGGTGTAGGAAAATATAAAGGAGAAGTAACAGATGGGGCTTGGGCAGAAACTTAAGATAGATAGAGATCAACGCTTACACCGAGATGGCGGAGTGCAGGGGAATAGGGATAAACTAATTTTTTTCGCGGTAAAAAACTCGTGATAAAAGGAAGCCTTTTTACGCGAATGCTCACAAAGAAAAGTGTATGTATGAAGTAAGAAACTTTTTTCGCGGTAATAATCTCTGCTTTGGTGTCGGATATGATGGATCATAAAAAGTAAAATTGTAGAAGCAATTCTGTTTGAATGCTTGGGAAAAAATAGTACTTACTGAAATCAGAAGAGGGGAGAGGGATAAGAAAACATAGGACAAGCAGGGTAATTACGTCATAAAAGAATACAATTCGTATATACAACACGTAAAACAACAAGATGTAAACCAAAATGGAGGTAATTTATATAAACGGAGAAATTTACCGAGAGAAAAAATCGGAGGAAGTACAAATAATAATAACGATAGAACGACTAAAACGCGCAACTTTACCGCAGAGTGGATGCACAAAAAAGAGATACTTAACGCGAAAAAAATCGAAATGCATAGGTCGGTTTGGACGGCCGTAATTCGAATAGGAATAAAAACAAAACGTATATTTCATAATAAATATACGTTTTGTAGCTTTTTTGGCTTTCTATAAATAGATTGAGGAAAGGCCCAGGAAAGGCCAGTGAGTCATCTTGGAGGTATGGTGAGAGAGCGAGCAGAACTTTTTTCGCGGTAAAAACCTCGGCATGATTTCGGTGGTTGTTAGGTTAAAATAGAGAGGTATGAAAAAAATATGTAAAAAATGTGCGGTAACAATCTCCGTTATCAGCAGTCGCATAAATAATGATGTGAGATATGGGAGAGATAGAGGCCTAATTAAAACTATGACAACAGAGATTACAGCAACAGCGACAAATAAAAAACGTATCATAGCAACAAGTACCGAAGTCGGCGTGCAAGTGAATAGAGGAGAAAAGACAAAAAATCTAAAATACGCGAAAAGCGCAAAATATCCGCTTGAATTAGTTAAGGTAATCCTTTGGATTTACATAGATACCGTTGATGATGACACAGATATGAAGATGGTTTCCGGTCACATCGCCGGTAGCGCCGACCTTGGCAATGGTGTCGTACTTGTTCACCGTATCGCCAACCTGCGCCAAAAGCTGGCTGCAATGAGCGTAAAGAGTACAGTACCCACCGCCATGCTTGATGACAAGATAATTTCCATAGCTGACATGGTAACCCGCCTTAATGACTGTACCGGCCTCTACTGCTAGAATCGGCGTGCCGTAGGGGTAGGCAATGTCTATACCGTTGTGGTTGGTGGTATCCTTGCCGGAAATACCGACATCATCGCGTTTGCCAAAGAAAGAAGTAATGTGCTGTTCCCAGTTGGTGTCATTGAACGGATTGCCGAATCCGCCGCTCGGAGCAGGGGAGTCATCATCAATAAGTGCATCGTTGATTTGCCCCAAAATCGAGATGCCCTCACGTTCTTCTATTTCATGAAGGTAGACGGTCAGATTGTGCGCATAGGCATCAGCATAGCTTTTCTGCTTGTCATCAAGATGCCAAACCGTGTCTGCAAAGTAGTCATCCCCCACATAGGAAAGCGTGAAAACGGTGTAGGTGTGATCTTCCTGTACAGTTATGGTCTGCCCGCGCACCTCTTTCTGCACTGGTTCGGTGCGGACTTCTTCGGAGGTGATGTAAGTATAATATTCTGCATGGTGCGCTTGTACCTGTGCGGAAAGGTCGGACAGGCTGATTTTGGTATAGTCGTCCTCTCCTTGGTAAGCGGAGTACATAGAAATAAGTTGAAAGGCGTTGTAGGAAACATGACCGCCCACGGAATCGACCACATCGCTGTAGGTGAGGCTTGCACGTTCGGATTCCATTTCGGCAAGGGCGTCCTCGTAGGCTTCCTGCAAAATATCCGATACCGCATTGCGAAGCTGGATTACATTGGCTGCAATTTCCAAACCATCATTGACCGCTGTGCTGGGCTGTGTCAGCGTACCGAAAATCGCGCCGGGTAGCATAATCAGAACCAGAACCGGCAGCAGTAAGACTGCAATGGCAACGACCAGTACTTCCTTGCGATACTGCACCGCAGCTTCTGCAGCGGCCCCGACAGGGCCGCCCTGTATTCCCGCCTGTGCGATTTTGGCAAGTTTGAGTGCGTTGTGAAACACTGTTGAAGCAGCTTGTCGGGAATTTTGAGTATCATTTTCAATCATTTAGTGTCTCCGCGCCGGAGCCTTTGGCATGGCGGCAACCCTGCGCTCATCATACTGCATACGCCCACGTTCGTCCTGAACGGTGGACGTTTTTTTTACTTGGGTCGTGGCGTAGACCTTGTACCACTTTTCACCGTCGCGGGATGTCTGTTCTGTGAAGCGGCCCTCCGGCTTCTCATACTGACGGGCGTTGTACATGGCAAACTGAATCTGCCCGCGTCTGGGGATAATCTCGCGTCCCTGAATCTTGCCGCCGCCGATTTCTACATCGGTGACGCTGTTGCCCATCTGCCCCAGCAGCACGCGGTTCATGGCGGCCTGCTGGATAGAGGACGAAGTGGGAATGGTGGTCTGCTCCGTAACAGCAGGACTAGCGCCGGCGCGCATGGCAATTTCGCTATCCCTTGTTGGAGAAACGTCAATCGTGCTATCGCCCTCCAGCGCCAGCGGTGTGGCGGGGATAGGAGAGTCCATCACGGCATCGTTTTCAGTTGCTGTCATTGCAGAAGAAATATTTTCACCGGTGGCGGGAATCTGCATAGCGTCCATGTCGCTGGCACCGGCAAAATAGCCATTGAGCGCTTCCACGGCGCTGTCGCCTGTAATACTGCCGCCTGTCTGCCCAGTGGCGATAGAACCGATGACCTTGCTGGCGAAGCCGCCATCTTTGCCAAGGCTGTTATGGTACATGGACCCGCCCAGAGATGCACCGATGCCACCGGATTGCCCACTGATGGAACTTGCGGTACTTTGCTGCACATGACGGCTCACCACGCTGGAAAGCCCACCTGCAAAGGTATTGCTGGGTGTGGTTTTCGTATTAGTAGTGGCAGCGGCGGCTTTTGCAGCACCCAGTCCTATAAAGGCTTTGCCGATTTCAAAACCACGGAAAGCCAGCAGAGCTTCGGACAGCATTGAGCCGGGAGAACGTGAAACGCCGATGCCCAGCGAGTGCAGGATGCCGTCCAGCTTGGTGCTGACCTTGAGAAAAGCAATCGCGCACAGCAACCACAGAAACAGATTGCCAGATACAGCATCCTTGCCCTGCGCATCCACGGCCGCAGCAGCTTCATCCTCGGTCAAAGCAAGAGCGGCTGGGCAGTACAGAAGTACAAGGTTGATAGCGGTGAATAGGGTAAACAGAGTTTTTTTCATGCAAAAATCTCCTATAAGGAAAGCGGATTAGCAAGAAATTCACCGACCATGTTGACGAACAGTTTCAAGCACCATGCGTTCATAATCAGCAGCAGAAGCTGCCCGCCGAACATCCGGCACCAGCTTTTGAAAATGTTGTTTGTGCCGCGCGCCGCACCCATGGCAAAGGCAAGCGGCGCGGTGAAAACCAGAATTCCCAGCACGATATATCTCTCGGAGGCCTCCAAAAGCAGCTTTAAGTAGTTCCATGCCAGAACCACAACGAGAATCAGTGCAATTAGCGCTACTGAGCCATTGGCAATTACGCCAATGATGACGAGTAGTACAGAATTGAAGTCTCCGAACTGCACGCCGGGGAGACTGCTATCCAGAATCCAGTTGTAGGGTGTGCCGCCGATCTGTAAGGCAAGGTTGACGATGTCATAGCAATACCAAATCAGCAGCAGGAAAATTACAGAACGCACCACCAAATTGATGGGATTCTCGGTATCAATGTAAAACCCGGCACCATAGCAGCGGTAAAGCTGCCACACAAGGTTCAGCAACACCAACCCGATGGCGGTCCAGATGAAAATCTCATACATGGCTGAAGCAGCAGGAAAGTACCGCTTGAACGTATCCATATTGCAGCCCAGCGCACCGAGTACCGATGTGGATGCCAGATCCAGCAGATTCATTACCTGCGTTGCCAGCCAATCGACAATACCGTCTAAAATGCCCAAAGGCGTTCACCTCCTTTTGTGAGCAGGGGAGTGGTTACGGATTCCAAGTGCCGCCCTGGAAGAACGGGGTAACATAAGCCATGATGAAGCCGAGACCGTTCAGAATCGCCCAGGTGATGGCAATGCGCTTGAGCCATGCGCGAGAGTCGTCCACGGTCTTGCCGTTCTTGGAAAAGTTCATCAGCAGCAGGGCAACGGCGGCGCAGACTACGGCTGTGACGGTGGAGATAGAGATAATCTGCGAGTAGACATCCTGCATGATTTCGCTGGCTTTCGTCCAGACGGTGGTGCCGGTTGTGGCGGTAGAGGAATTATCCTCGCCGGTTGCAAAAGCGGGCATTGCGGTCAGTACGCTGCACATGGCAGCACAAAGGGCTGCTTTTATGCGCTTATGAGAAAAAGAATGTGTGTTTTTCTTGAACATTGAAACCTCCTGTGTGCAAAAGTACTATATAAATCGCCAAAAGTAGGCCATTACCATGATAACAAATTGGCTGTGCAGGAAAAAAGACCTTCGCTCTGCTGATTTTGTGCGGATGCTATGCAGGATCAATCGAGTGTCAGCAGTTTGGTGATTTTCTCGCAATCCTGAGAGGTATATCCCCACAATATCGAGCTGAGAATCTCAATAGCTTCATCCCGATGGACATAGTAGGTGCGCAGAGAAATGGAGATTCCCTTGGTTTCGAGCGAATGCAAAATTGCACCCGCATTCTCGCACTGCTGCGGGGAGAGATAGGCGTAGTATAAAATCCAGTAATAGAACTCGCCCTTTTTATGCTTGCGGCGCATCAGGTCAATTGCGGTGTCGGTAAGTTGCATCATCTTTTTACTGCGCACCAAGGCATAGGTATAGTTTTCTGGCGGGTTGCCTCCATCCTTGACCTCACTAGCAACAAGTGGGGAATCGGTGAATAGCTCATACGTGGTCTTGAACTCCTTCTGTAAGTTGAGATCAGAAACTTCCAGAATCCACGAAATATCACGGTATTTGTTCAAGAAAGTCCGTGTGTTGTGGTAGTGCGTAGATACATCAGATTTCCGTATTTTAAATAACATAAAAACTCCATGTTTTTCGAAAGAATGATTCAATTACTAATTAAAGAGAAAGAACAATTTTTACACATGACTTGAAGAGAAAAACTCCGTATTGAAATCACACTTTATGATTTCAATACGGAGTTTTTTTTGAGATTAAGAGTCTTTGTTTACAGAGGAAACAAAGTAAGGATTAAACTATCATTAGAGCGCACCAATTGCATGTTTGACCGCAGATAGAGCAAAAAGCGACAACTCAACTAACCGTGCGGTTGCAATAGCAAAAATGAGCTTATCTGACAAACTAATAAAAATGATTGAATGCTTCTTATTTATATAAGATAGGCGTTGGATATATTACGCTACTAGAAAGGTAGGAAGTTATAAAGAAAAAGCAAGAAGCTACTTTTGAAAGCGGCACAAAAGGGTTCCCCTAATATCGTTCCATGAGTTCCATCTTAACCTTTACCCCTCCGTATATTCGCTCGGTGTCTTCCCATAAAATTCTTTGAACTTCCGCGAGAAGAAGTAGGGGTCATCAAAGCCTACGGCGGCAGCTACTTCCTTGATATAGACCTGCTTATTACTGCGGATCATCTCACCGGCGCGTTTCATGCGCACCTCGTTGATGTACTGGAACAGGCCGATGCCAGTCTCTTTGGAGAACAGGCGGCTCAGATATTCCCGGTTCAGCCCTACATAGTCGGCGATGCTGTCCAGCGTCAGCTTGTCCATATAATGCGCGTTTACATAGATGATGACGGCCTGCACCTCTTTTTTGAATTTGCTCAAGGCAATTTTGCTAAGTCCCATGCGCTCCTGCAAAATCAAGCAGAGCAGTTGTTCAAGAGCCTCCGCGGTGGGGGCTTTTTCTATTTCTTTAAAGGTTTGCTCCAGTGTCTCCTGCGGAATCATATTCTCGCCGGGACGCTCCAGCAACAGATGGCAGGCTTCACGGACGCGCTGCGGCGGCATACAGAGTGCCGCACAATTCTGGAAGAAAGTATGAACAGCAATCTGCATCTGTAATTCATCGGCATTTTGCACTGCTGCTGCGGTGGCCTTGGACAGTTCTGCCTGAGAGACATGGAAGGGTTGGGCGGTAACTGTGTGTGCCGTTGCCTTTATGGGAGCACTGCACCCTACATAAAAGGCGAGCGCCTTAGAATCCTCACACAGCTGGTAGCCCTGGCGGAGTTCAGCCAGTGAAATGGGCTTGTCGTGGTAGATGATGACCGGGGCATCCAGAAAATATGTTGTGACCTGCCGTTGCAAGCGGGCAAGTTTCTTATCCAGAGTACGCCCGGAGGCTACAAGGCTTTCATTGCTGATCAGCCCACAGATTTCATCCTCATGGGTGTGCAGAAATACTTTGCCGCTGATTTCATCGAAAACCTCGGTAATTAAGTCGGTCACAGCATCCAGCGCGGGCATAGGATGAGTTTTTGTGGGAATTAAAGTGACGGTAAACAGCCGGATAGGAAAGGGCAGCGGTTCCGGCAGCATGGAAAACGGATTAGAAGCAGGGGATGGCTCAGCAGTGGACGTTACCCATTGAGCGCAGTGAATCAGGGCATTCTCCTTTTTCTGCGCTTCAATGGCAAAGGATCGGTGGTCCTCCTCCGTCTGGCGCTGCTGCCGGACACGAAGCAAATCGGCCATCTTTTCCAGATGCTCACCGATGCTTTCCCCGTTCATATTGATTTTCAGGAAGTAGTCATAAGCACCGTCCGTCAGAGCCGTGCGCACGGAATCGAAATCGGAATAGTTGCTCAATACCAGAATCGGACCGGTAAAGCTGCGCTTTTTCAGTTCATGAATGAGCGCAAGCCCATCCATGCCTGGCATTTTCAAGTCCGTGATAACCGCATCAATGTGCTGTGTCTCTACAATGTGCAGCGCTTCCTGCCCATTACTGGCTGTTGCCGCCAGCAGGAATCCGTTCTTGCCCCACTCCACGGCGGACTGGAAAGCAACCTTAATCAGTGGCTCGTCGTCTACAAGCAATAAATTATACATTGTGTTACCTCAACGAATGGCTTCATTTGGAATACAGAGAATACATTGTGTGCCGATGCCGGGGGCACTTTCAATCGTAAGACCGTATTCATTTCCGTAGTGCAGACGCATACGCTCATCTACGTTGCTCAATCCGATGCCGGAGAAGCGCTCAGAATTTTTCTCCTTGATGGCACTGGGGTCAAAACCGCAGCCGGTATCGGAGATATGAATGGTAAGCAGATTCTCGCTCACGGTGGCACGGACGGTGATGGTGACGAAATCGTCTTCGTCCGCCGTGCCGTGCAGGATGGAGTTCTCTACAAGCGGCTGCAAAATAAAGCGCGGTACTGTCCAGTATCCGGCAGCATCTTCAATTTGATATTCCATCTCAAAGCGCCCTGCGTAACGCAGCTGCTGGATGTCGCAGTAGTTCTTCAGGTTGCGCAGCTCATCATCAAACGGAATCAATTCATCCTTTTTAATAAGGGTGCTTTGCAGCAGGGAAGAGAGGGCATCAATGCCGTGGCTGACCGGGGTAACATGATTGAGTGTGGCAATCCACTTTAAGGTGTTCAGGGTATTGAACAGGAAGTGCGGGTTGATTTGATATTGCAGGGTTTGCAATTCCAGTTCGCGCATTTTGCGCTGGTCGTCACTCCAGCGCTGTGCCAGCAGGCCAATTTCGTTGACCATGTTGTCGATGGTTCGTGCCAGAAATCCGAGTTCATCGGGGCTGGTATCATTGATTTTCAGCCCGATTTCCTCATCGCTTTTCGCATTGCAGGCGGCAACCATATTATCAATGGGGTGCATGACGCTGCGGTAGACAAGCAGTGTCAGGAACAAACTGACAACGACCAGGACTGCGGCCAGCGCGATGAGCATCATATTGATGGTTCTTGTGCCGTTGGTAATGTAGGCCTGCGGAATCGTGGCCGCAAGATATACATTATAGGTCGTGTTGTATTTGAAAATCGTCAACGTATCTACGCCGTTCAGCTCACATAAAAAGTTGTTTTCACCCGCCTGCCGATGCGCCGTGATCTGCTGGAAAATCGGGTCATCGGCCAAATCTTCTCCCAGCAGTTCCGCGTTCTGAGAAGAAACCACATTGCCGGCAGCATCAATCAGCAGGAAGTTGGACCCCTCGCCAAAGGAAACATCAGTAAATATGTAGCGACTCAGCTGGGATTCGTCAATGTACAGCATGATATACCCCAGCGGCGTGCTGGTGTGGTGCATATCATAGATTTTACGGCCAATGACAATTTTATCGTTGGCGCGGTAAGTGTGGATGTATTGCAGACTATCCTGTGGAGAAGCGGCCTCAATATTATCCAACAATTCATTAAAACGCTGAGGTGTAATATCGTCATAGCCCAAATCGTAGATGACGGTGCGGTCATTGGAAACGACGCGGATGTTTTTAAGGTGTGTGCTCTGAAAAGGAATTGTGACGATCATTTCACCAATACCGTTCACAATATCACTCGTAAGGGGGTGCCCATTATTGACAGATGCGACACCATTCTGTACAGTATCAGATACGGAGATGGAACCTATGTAGTCGCTATAAATGCCAAGCTGGGTAGACATATTATTATTGAGTAGTTCGATAGATTGTAAGGCAGCCTGTTTGACCTTTTCGTTCATGGATTGGGTGTATGCATGGTAAGAAAAAATACCAATCGTGATGACGGGAACAAGAGAAATAATCAAAAATGTCACAAACAGACGGGTGCGAAGTTTGATTCGCCGCAACACATTGGGGAAAAGCTCACGCGTTTTTTGTGCATTTAGTGACATATATAGGCCTCCGTTTGTGCAAAGTGACTACAATCTATCCATACATTACCTGAATTATAAGGGCAACGACAGAAAAAGTCAATAAAATCCATCTTTAAGTAAAGGGAATACATTTATCAAATCCGGCTTGCCCGATATAATAAGAGTGCAATCAGGGAACGGCAGATGAGCCGCATCCCAAACAAAGAAGGAATAATTTTTAGGAGGAAAACCATGAAAAAAGCAATCAGCATGATGCTTGCCACTGCAATGGCAGCTACCTGTCTGGCAGGCTGCGGCGGCGCAGCATCTTCCAGCGCAGCAGCATCCAGCGAGGCCGTCTCTTCCGAAGCAACGTCCGCCGCTACCAGCGAAGCCTCTACCGGTGAGAAGACCTTTGAGAACAATGAACTGAACATCGCGGTGTTCGAGGGCGGCTACGGTTCCGAGTACTGGGACGAAATCATCAAACGCTTTGAGGCCGCTTATCCCGGCGTTACTGTCAATATGCAGATCAGCCCGAAGATTGGCGACATCATCCGCCCGCAGATCGTGGCCGGAAATGTGCCCGACTTCATCTCGATGAACGACAACGACTCCACCGGCCTGATTTCCTCCATGGTCAAGGAGCATGCACTGATGGATCTGTCCGATGTCTTTGAGGAGGGCGGCATTGATGATGACACCCCGCTGAAGGATCAGGTTATCGATGGCCTGCTGGATTCCGCCAAGTGCTCTCCTTACGGCGACGGCAAGATCTACATTGCCCCGTTTGATGCCAGCCCGATGGGTCTGGTTTACAACAAGACCCTGTTCGAAGAGAACGGCTGGGAAACGCCTGTGACCTGGGATGACTTCTTTGAACTGGGCGACAAGGCCAAGGAAAAGGGTATCGCGCTGTTTACCTATCAGGGTATCTACCCCGGCTACCTCGAAAGCATGCTGTGGCCCGCGCTGGCATCTGCCACCGGCATCGACAACATGAAGGCAGTCGCCTCCTACACGCCCGGCTCCCTCAGCTCTGATGAGGCCCTCAAGGTCTTCCAGAACATGGCAAAGATCGGCAGCGATGGCTACCTGATGGATGGCACCGTTGCTCTGAACCATACCCAGAGCCAGACTGACATGATGATGAACAAGGCTCTGTTCATCCCCAACGGCAACTGGATGGAAGGCGAAATGGCCGATGCTCCCCGTGCTGACGGCTTTGAGTTTGGTTTGACCTGCGCACCCGTTCTGGATGACGGCGAGACCCGCTATGTTATGAGCTCCGTTGAGCAGTTTGAGATTCCTGCCAACGCCAAGAACCCCGAACTGGCAAAAGAGTTCCTGCGTTTCCTGTACACTGAGGATTCCGTTAAGCTGTTCGCAGAAAAAGCCAACGGCATCTACGCTCTGAAGAAGGCCAACGAGATGGTCAAGGGCATCGTTACCGATGGTGTCTACAACATGAACGACATCTATCAGGAAGGCACGTTCATGGTCTTCGGTTGGGATGCAATGCCCGACACCAGCAAGGTCGTTATCGCTGATTCCGTCTTCAATGTTGCCAGTGACGTTATGAATGGTGACATGACTGCCGAGCAGTGGCGTGACGGCATCGAGGCTGCTTTCGAGGAGATTGCTGCTTCCAAGTAAGCTGAATTGCTGAATTTCCACTAACCAAAATAAGATTGGCCCTGCCGAGTAAACGCCATGCGAACTTGGCAGGGTTCTTTTTAAGGGGGAAACTTGTTTGAAAAACCGCCAAAATCGCCAAAAAAAGGCGCAGCCACTTCCCATACTGTTTATCTGCATCAGCGTTCTGCCTGCCGTGATCCTAACTCTTATGTTCACGATCTGGCCTACGGCGCAGGCATTATATCTTTCTTTTACCAATGCGACCTCTCTGGGTCTTAACAACAAATTTGTGAGACTGGATAACTATATCTATATGTTCCACGACAAATCTTTCATTCAAGCACTTATAAACACAGCAAAGCTGATGGCGGTTGTTCCCGTTATCACAATTTTCTGTAGTCTGGTGCTGGCATTCGTTTTGAACCAGTGCAAGCTGAAAGAAATGGTCTTGTATCGCACGCTTTTCTATTTCCCGAACATCGTTTCTCTGACCGTTGTAGGTATTATATGGAGTTTTGTGTTCCACCCGAATGTGGGCATCGTCAATAAGATTCTTGGTGCTGTCGGGCTGGAGAGCTTGCAGCGTTCCTGGCTGGGCGACAGCAAGACTGCGCTTTGGTGCATCGCGTTCACGCTGCTGTGGCAGGCTGCCGGTTACTACATGGTCATGCACATCGCGGCTATGGACGGCATTTCGCCGGAAATCTACGAGTCCGCAACGCTGGACGGTGCCAGCGCATGGCGCAAGCTCATCAGTATTACGATGCCTCTGATGAAAGATATTATCGGCATCACCTTTGTTCTGGCACTTTCCGGCACCATCAACCTGAGTTTTGTGCTTTCGCAGGTCATGACTGGCGGCGGTCCTAACGGTGCATCCAGCGTTCTGCTGCAATATATGTACACGCAGGGCTTTGTCAACGGCAACTTTGGCTATGCCATGGCTATCACGGTCTTTACGCTCGCCATCTCCGTGGCGCTGTCCATGCTGTCCCGCAAATTGACCGATGCTTCCGAAGGAGGTCAGTAATATGACACAAAATGAAAAAAGCAAAATCAGAGCAAAGGTCATCAAGTGGGTGACGCGCCTGTTCCTGATTTTGGTTGCCATTATCATGCTGTACCCTCTGGCGTGGAACGTCGTTTCTTCGTTCAAAACCAGTACAGAGTTTCTGACGGACCCCTTTGCATGGCCGCAGGGACTTGCATGGGATAACTACGTCCGCGCTTATGAAAAATCTAACCTTGCTGCCAACATCGGCAACTCGATTTATGTCGTGCTGGAAACGCTGGTCATTATTGTGGTCTGCGTTGTACCGTGTTCCTACTGCCTTGTGCGGTATAAGTTCCCCGGCGCGAAGCTGATTTTGAACATCTACATGGCGGCCATCTTCATTCAGGCCACTTATATTATGATTCCGCTGTTCTTGCAGATGAACAAGCTGAACCTGCTCAACAGCCTGACGGCGCTGGGTGTACTGTATGCAACGATGCAGTTCCCGTTTGCTATCTTCCTGCTGACCGGCTTCCTGCGCAGCATCCCGCGTGATTATGAGGAGGCAGCCATGATCGACGGCTGCGGCCCGTTCCGTATTTTGACGAGCATTATCATTCCCATGTGCAAGCCCGGTATCGTGACGGTCTGCATGATCTCCGCTATGGCAGCATGGAACGAGTACCCGGTGGCTCTCGTTATGGTTACCGATCCGACCAAGGCTACGCTGCCTGTCGGCCTTGCCAACCTGTATGAGATCCAGCGCTACGCTACCGACTGGGGCGCGCTGTTCGCAGCCCTCGTGCTGGCACTGATTCCCACTGTCATCCTCTTCGTCGTCGGCCAGAAGCAGCTCGTGCAGGGCTTGAGCGTCGGCGGCGTTAAGGGCTAAACAAAATCGAATAGGTTAGGAGAACCGATATGCTGCCCCCGAAACATTGCAACATCAATTTGACCGGCCCAATACCCCGCTGGGATGAAGCAATTCCACTGGGGAACGGCATACTCGGTTCTCTTTTTTGGGGGCCGATGGAGCACCTGCGCATTTCCGTGGACATTGCCGGACTGTGGCTGCGTCGCCGCCCGGAGGAAAAACTCGATAAAGAATTTACTTATGCAAAACTGGTAGAGCTTGCACGGAAAGGCGATGTGGCAGAAACACGCCGTATCTTTGATACGCCCTATGCCCGCCCGACACCTACAAAAATCCCCGCGGGACACTTGTTCTTGGATGGACTGCCGCAGGGCAGCTATCAGGCAAGCCTTGATTTGGGCACAGCGGTGGCATTCTTTTCGCAAAAGGGTACAACCATTCTGCGCGCCTTCCTCTGTATGGGGCGGCCTGTTGGGGTACTGATGCTGCCAGAAGCATATCGGAATGTTACTCTCGCGGTGGAGCGCCCTTCTTTCGGCAATGGCACACAGGCAGCCGAAGCAGGCAACAGCGTGTCCCCCGGCAGCTTGCAGCAGCTCGCCCTGCCGGATGCTATCCCCGAAACAGAGGACGGCATGATTGGCTTTTCCCAAAAGGTCGATGATAGAACCGCCTATACGCTGCTCTGCAAAAAATGCGGCACAACGCTGTATTATACCGCCGTGCAGGCAGAAAACGTAGAAAAAGCAAGCCAACTGGCAAAGCTGGAACTATGTGCAGCAGAAGATATGGGCGCCGAGAAGTTGCTGCAACAGCATAAACGCTGGTGGCGGCAATACTGGGGCAAAAGCAGTTTGCAGCTGCCGGATGAAACACTCGAACAACTCTGGTACCGCGCCAATTACTTTTTGGCAGCGGGTTCCGAGCCGGGCAATGCCCCGATGCCGCTGCAAGGGGTATGGTGCGCGGATGATGACCGGCTTCCACCGTGGAAAGGTGATTACCACAACGACCTCAACACCCAATTCACCTACTGTCACTATCTGACTGCCAACCACCCGGAGCAGGGAAAGGTTTTTCTCGACTATCTCTGGTCACTGCGTCCGCAGGCAGCAAAATTTGCCCGTGCATTTTACGGTACGGCAGGGGTGTGCCTGCCCAGTGTCATGGACATTGACGGCGGAGCGCTCGGCGGCTGGCCAATGTATTCTCTGTCACCGACCAATCAAATCTGGCTCTGCCAGATGTTTTATGAATACTACCGCCTGACGGGGGATAAAGAGTTTCTGCGTACCCGCGTGGAGCCTTACTTTACCGCCACGGCAGCCTGCATAGAAGAACTGCTTCAAGAAGGTCCGGACGGAAAGCTGGTTTTACCGGTCTCGTCCTCACCGGAAATTCACGATGATGAGGCAGCCTCATGGCTGACTCCTAACAGCAACTACGATCTGGCGCTGCTGCACTATCTGTTCCACACTCTGGTACAGATCGAGTACCAGCTTGGCAACCACCGCGGCTATTGGCATGCAATGGAGGCAAAACTTGCTCCGTTGAGCGTAGATACAGAAACCGGGCTGATGCTTTCGCCCAATGAAACCTTGCAGGAAACGCACCGCCATTTTTCTCACGCCATGGCAATCGAACCGCTGTGTATGCTGCGCTATGAAAACCCGCAGGACCGCAGCGTAATAGATGCAACAGTAGATCACCTTGTAAACCTCGGTAGTGGGCAGTGGGTAGGGTTTTCCTTCGGTTGGATGGCACTTTTGCAGATTGCCCGCAGCAATGGAAATGGTGCTTTGTATGAGCTGCACCGCTTCGCAGAGCATTTCCTGAGCCCGAACGGATTTCATTTGAACGGCGACTACAAAAACAGCGGCGTTTGTGATTTCCACTATCGCCCCTTTACGCTGGAAGCGGATTTTCTGGCGGCACACGCAGTACAGAAAATGCTGTTGCGTTCCGAAAAGAATCATATCGAGGTTTTACCGGCCTGCCCGCAGGGCTGGAAAAATGAACCTGTTGCATTTCAGAATCTGCGGGCAGAAAATGGCCTGCTGATTTCTTATCAGCGGACAGCAGACGGCAAGCACAGCCTTACCGTAAAAGCAACACAGGACGGAAGCTGGTATCTTTGCAACACGCATTGCTGGGTCACCTTGCAGGCCGGACAAACTCAATCTTACCAATGGACGGAGGAAAACAAGAAATGAATACCAAAGGTCGTGTAACGATTCCCACCGATATGGACGCAGTACCCGAAACCCTCGCCCTGCTCAAGCGCTGGGGCGCGGATGCCATCCGCGACTGCGACGGCACCGAATTCCCGCAGGAGCTGAAGAACACCGGAGCCAAGATCTACGCCACCTACTACACCACCCGCAAGGACAACGCTTGGGCTAAGGCAAACCCCGATGAAACGCAGCAGTGCTACATTATGACCCCGTTCTATACCGCTGCGGACGGTGCGCTGACCATCCCCCTGATGACGGGCATCAGCCGCGAGCTGATGAAGGTCAACGACCACGACGACACTGCCCGCTGGTGGGAAGTCATCGACCGCACGACGGGCGAGCCGTTGGATGCCGCTGCGTGGCATTATGACGCAGCAACCG
>OOCS01000158.1_pt1 | contig 68199 bp, 51 predicted proteins | sample 1671411 | NCBI WGS metagenome assembly OOCS01 (sample SAMN06348154, study PRJEB24527) | human gut metagenome | biome: human gut; feature: ankylosing spondylitis patient; material: feces | host: Homo sapiens | place: China | collected 2015-10 | reverse complement strand
CTACAGCACTTGCTATTAAAGAAATATCCATTCCCATATCATTTAATTTTTCTACCGTTTTTTTCTTCTCAGCCATAGCTTTTTTTACAGCCTCCTCTGTAGCTTTTTTTGCTGCCTCTTTTGCTGCCTCTTTTGCTGCTTCTTTCGCTTTTCTCTCGGCATACTCCTCTACACTTTTACACATCTTCTCGTCCTCCTCACCATGTTTTAATTCTTTCATTCTTCTTGATATATTTGGAAATTTATCATCCTTGAAATCTGTTTTTAGAAAACATTGCATGAGGTCACTTATCAGACTATCATCTGCCACTTCAGTATTGACATATACTGACATTTATTATCATTGTTTGCGTTACTTTTCTAATCCAATATCACATATCTTCCAAACCCCATGCTTGTATTCTTTCCTATATGCACAAGCTGTCCTGCGATAAGATATTCAAGTGACTCATCACTTATGTTTCCAAGGACACATTCCCCTTTAATTCCGTGCAATGCAATATGGCTTTTATGTGTATTTGAATATCTGTCAATCTTAGTATGATACACTTCCTGCTCTTCTATATATGGAAATTCACTTTCAAGATATATTTTTCCTACATCATTTCCCTCCATACAATTTAACAGATATACTCTCCTAATTGCAGCTTCTGTCAATGCCTGTCCGTCAAATTTGTTTAGCCATTGTCCTCTGAATTTCTGTGATATTGGTGTGCAAAATTTCAGTATTTTTCTGTCTGAGCTGTTTAATTTTTTTAATTGATATTCGATATAGTTTGACAGTGTATTTATTATTATTTTGTTATTGTTAATAGCACCATCCTCAAGTATCGGCTGTCTTTTTTCGTTAAATATGCCTGCTATCTCAAATCTGCTTTTTTCTTTTCCTATTCCCTTCATCCCCAGCATATATAATGCCTGCAATATCTGTGAAAAATATATTATAACATTTCCAAATAAGATAATATTTACTTTTAGTTTGTCTCCTCTGCTGAATGTTGTCTGCTTATTTTCACACTCTATTATATATCCCAGACTTTCACCGTTTGTTACATACTCCGGTTTTATTTTTAATGGATGATAAAATATTCTTGGTACAGTACAATCTTCTTTGAATTTACAAGCATTACAACTTCTATCCGACAGGCAATATTGTTCAAGAAGCATTTCTCCCATACCGCCTCTTATCGCCGAAACTTTATTTTCCGGCATTTTTGTATCTTCTGTGAATTCAAATACTAAATTTATTTTACTGTATCTTATATCGAACTTTTCACTGTTTTTCATCCTACAAACTCTCCACAAATCTCATAAATGCTTTCTGTCCCTCTTCCGTGCGTTTATAAACTCCTGCACATTCAAGCACCTTAACAAATACTTTGCTTATCTCATCATGGATTATATCCATTATATTTTCCGGAGTTATCGTATAATTTCCTATCCACTCGTCTACCCAGTCAGCGTGTTTTTCAAGTATCTCATCCGCACGAATATCTTTGTGATTTAAGATTGCATCTGCAAGGTCGCTCATTTCCTTCTTAAGTCTTGCCGGAAGTACCGCAAGTCCCATTACCTCGATAAGTCCAATGTTTTCTTTCTTAATATGATGAAGGTCTGCTGACGGATGGTAAACTCCCCACGGTGCTTCTTTAGTTGTGATGTTGTTGCGGAGCACAAGGTCAAGTTCGTACTTTCCATCACGCATACGGGCAATAGGAGTTATTGTATTGTGTGGTTCTCCGTCTGTCTCGCTGAATATAAATGCGTCTTCATCTGTATATGCTCTCCAGCTTGTAAGAATATGGTCTGCCGCATTTACTATACTGTCTGCATTTTCCCCCTGTAAACGAATTACGGACATAGGCCATTTTACAATTCCTGCTTTTACATCTTCATATCCAGAAATTACAAATGTTTTCTCATAATCAGCTTTTGCCATTGCAAATGTATATCCGCCGCCCTGAAAATGGTCATGACTTAAAATAGAGCCTCCAACTATAGGCAGGTCTGCGTTTGAGCCAGCCATATAATGCGGAAACTGTCTTACAAAATCAAGAATTTTCTTAAATACTGCATGGTCTATTTTCATCGGTGTATGCTCGGCATTAAATATAATGCAATGTTCATTATAATAAACATATGGCGAATACTGCATATAATACTGCTGTCCGTCTAATGTAACAGGAATAATCCTGTGATTTTGTCTTGCAGGATGTGAAAAATGACCTGCATATCCCTCGTTTTCCTTGCACAAAAGACAAGCCGGATAACCGGATTTCTTTGCTTTTCCAGCCTTTGCAATATCTCTTGGATCTTTCTCCGGCTTTGAAAGATTTATGGTAATATCAATCTCGCCGTACTCCGTATCAGTAACCCATTTTTCATCTCTTGCAATTCTGTCTTTTCTTATATAATTGGCAGCCTGGCTGAAACTATAATAAAAATCAGTTGCCGCCTTTGGAGAAACCGCATATTTATCCTTAAATTCTTTCCTCACAATACTTGGCGGCGGAGTTATACAGCCCATTATCTTTGTGTCAAACAAGTCCTTTGCAGTAATCGTGTCCTCTTTCATAATACCGTTTTCAAAGGCATACTTCATCATATCTTCAAGTATCTCATGTACCGGTCTGAATGATGCAGCCTCATGTTTCTCTTCTGAGTTTTCACACTTCTGCGACTCACTCAAATCCTTGGTATCAGAATTTTCATTCTTTACATCATATTCCATCACATCAAACAATTCTAAAAGTCTATTTGTAACATAAATCTCATCACATTCCTCAATCAAGCCATTAGCTTTCCCGTATGAAACAAGTTCACTGATATATTTAGTAATCATACTCTCATATCCTCCTGCTGTTTTTAGCAATCATGTATGCCTGCTTCTTCTTCAAACCCAAAATACATTTCACTAATTCTCATTTATTATCCATTAAATCTTTGCAAATACCATCTCTTTAGTCAATAACTTTCATTCCACCGTACTTACGAATTTTAAGCACATTGCAAGCACCTTTTCCAAATACCTTATCCATCTTTTCAAGATATTCAGGTACGGCTTCATTTTTAACAAATGCCTGTATTGTTCCTGCAAATCCGCCGCCATGCACACGACATACTCCTTTTCCACCCTCAAGTACAGTGTCGCTTATCGCAAGTGCAAGTGATACATTCTGATGTCTGATATCATTTACCGTATAAACATTCTGAAGATACTTGTATGATGAGTCTCCTGATTCTTTTATAAGAGTTAAAAACTCATCTATCTTTTCTGATTTAAGAGCCTCTGCCTGTTTTCCAACACGCTTATTTTCATTTATAAAATGAATTGCACGAAGTACGGCTCTGTCACCACATTTTTCTCTGAGCTTCGATATATTTTCAATAATATCGTCCATTGAAACTTCTCTAAGAACTTCTTTTCCAAAATAAGCTGCAACCTCTTTCATTTCCTGTGGTACCGCCGCATAATCTGCCGTAAGGTCTGCATGAGAGCCCTTTGTATCCGTGATACATAAACTGTAACCATACTTATTCATGTCAAATTCAACCTTTTCAACAACCGGCTCTTTTGGCTTTGCAAAATCAACATGTACAAGACTTCCTACAGAACAAGCCATCTGATCCATAAGTCCACAAGGTTTTCCAAAATATACATTTTCCGCATACTGACCGATAATAGCAATCGTGACCGCATCCATTTTTCCGTCATTGTAAAGATGTGAAATAATAGTTCCCACAACCGTTTCAAACGCTGCCGATGAAGACAATCCTGCACCTATGAGCACATCACTTGTGACATATGCAGTAAAGCCGCCAATATCAAAACCGTGGTCTTTTGCACCTTTAAGCACACCTTTTATCAGGGCTTTTGTTGTTTCTTTTTCGCTTTCTTTATAAGAAATGTCATTTACATCAATAACAATTTCTTTATATGTACCTGAGATAAGATGAATCATGTTGTCATCTGTTTTTCTCGTGACTGCAATAGCGTCCAAATTGATAGATGCCGCTAAAATCTCACCGTGCTGATGGTCTGTATGGTTTCCTCCGACCTCGCTTCTTCCCGGTGCACTGTATATTGCTGCATCTCCCTCGCCATAAAGCTTTTCAAACTTCTCAATCGCTTTTATATAACGCTCTGTCTGATACTCTATCCTGCTCTCATCAACATAAATGTCTGTCAACAGGTCTTTGTAATCACCTTTCTTTAATGCTTCTTTTATTTCATTTGTTTTTTTCATGCACAAAATCCTCCCAATTTTAATTTTATTTCAACATAAAGCTAAACCTTTCAACATTTAACTCTAATATAATGCCAATTTATTATAATGTCAATAAAAGTTTACTTATTTTTACTAAACTTTTGTAACAATTCAGCCTAAAAAAGATAAGTCAATAATACATGAGCTTGCTCAATGTATTATTGACTTGTTTTTTGGGGCGGAATAGCCTTTCATTTATGAAATGAAGTAAACTCAAGCTGCATAGCAGCGACTGACAGCTTGCTGGCAGGTTTACGAATGTAATAAATGAAGGGCTGAACTGTTACAAACTTTATTGTAAGACATGACTTATCAACAATATCTGAGCCATTATCCTGCTTTACCTTTTGCATTTCCAGATATATTTCCACACTAGAAAACGGGCAGCTATTACAAAATTTATCGTTTGCTCCAAAATAAACTCGACATTTTCAGCATATTGTGTTACCATATGTTTAGTAAACATAAACACATTTAACACTTTGATATACTTTTTCAACTTGTATATCAGATATTCATAAATCAGACTAACAGAAAGGACGATTTTTATAAATATGCCTACAATCCGTGATATAGCCAAAGCTGCCGGAGTTTCTCCCGGTGCCGTTTCAAGAATATTAAACAACGATACAACACTTCATGTTTCCGCCGGGACACGAAAACGAGTATTGGAGACAGCCAAAAATTTAGATTACAAAAAAATCCCAAGAGCAAACACACCCCTAACCGGAAATTTTTTTACTATGGGAATTGTTTTGTGGTTTTCTGCCGAGGAAGAATTAAAAGACAACTATTATCTTAAAGCAAGACAGGGAGTTGAAGATTTCTGCGTGAAAAACAATATAAATATACTCCGTGTATTTCCGGGTGATTCAGAATATTTTTCTAAATTAAATACCGTTGACGGTCTTATATGTATCGGCAAATTCAGCCGCCTTGAAATCAAAAATTTTATAAACATATGCAGCAATATTGTTTTTCTCGATATGGCAGTAGACGAATTTAATATCACTTCATTATCAATGGATTTTGAACACGCCGTTTACAGTGCACTTGACTATCTGACGGAACTTGGGCATAGTAAGATTGCATTTTTAGGCGGAAAAGAATATGTAGGCAAACATGAACTTATAACCGACGCCCGCACCACAGCCTACAAAAAATATATGAATCACAGAAAAATGGATTGTGAAACTTATTTTAAAGAGGGAAGTTTTTCTTTTGAATCAGGATTTGACATGATGAATGAACTTTTCCGTGAAAACAATATTCCGACCGCTGTATTTGCAGCAAATGATGTTATTGCACTCGGTGCCATGAAAGCAATCCGTGAAAACGGGCTTAAAATCCCTGATGATATATCCATTATAGGATTTAACGATGAGGAAACAAGTGCTTATATTACGCCGCCGCTCACCACAATCCATGCACCTGCATACGATATGGGACAGCACGGGGCAAATCTTGTATATGTTTCTTCAAATCTTAGTATAAAAACACCGCTTAAGGCTAAAATACCATGTGAACTTGTGGTAAGGGAAAGCTGTAGGAGGATTTAAAAAACACTCGGATTATTTAAATGAAATAATCCGGGTGTTTTTATTCTTATTAGATATTTTAATTTTTTACTTTACTGCAACCAATATCCACTTCTGGCAGTCACCGCCCCAGAAATTCCACTGATTTATATTTCCGCCTGAATTCCTGCTCCAATCATATACATCAAGACCTGATTTACAACTTGATGCCTTTGACAATACCGCATATGTTCCATCTGACTGTTTGCTTAATTTAAACAACTGATTTGTCCCTTTGTTCAGACTGTACTGTACAATGTTGGTTCCGTCCGCAGCACTTCCCATTGCCACATCAAGTGCCTTTGTATAATTTGATGCTCCTGTAAGTATATAGTAATATCCGTCACCGTTTGATACTATCTTATATTTCTGTGATGCAAGTCCATTATATGCCCACTGCTGGATATTCGCATGGTCTGCCGAACTTCCGTCTGCCACATCTAAATATTTGCCTGAAAACTTGTTTCTTATATAAAATGTTCCCTCAGTCTTGTTTACTTTAACTGAATTTTTTGTTCCCCATATCGTCTGATTATTTTTTCCTATCAATGAGAATGTCATAACTTCATTGTGGCTCGGTGTTTCATCTTTCTGCTTGAAAAATACACCTTTATACATCACACCGTCTATAACCATCTGACAGTAATATGTTCCTTTAATATAACTCCAGCTTCCCGTCACATCCCCGGTGATTTTTCCGTTGGAATTTAATTTTACTTTCTGTGTTGTGAGCATTCCGACATTTTTTGTTGAAGCATCTTTTCCATGATTTACAAATTCATATTCTCCAAGCATATCTGATGCTGAATAACCCGTTTTTGAAATCGTACTTCCGAGATACTCATAAACTGCAGTAACCGGCCAGTTATCCTGATTTAAAAACTGCTGGTGTACTCTCACTTCATGGGACTCATTTCCGCTGTCAAATCTGGTGTGATAAACAAGGTATCTCTGATTGTCCGTGTCAATAAATGCTGAGTTGTGACCGGCTGATTTGTAACCCTGCATTATCGGAGTAAAGTTATAATTTCCCATAACTTTTATTCCACGGTCTGCCTGATTTGTTCCTGCTGAAAATACTGCTGAATTTCCTGCGGCATCAACATAATTTCCGTTAATCGTCTTTGAACGATACATTCTTATATGATATCCTCCATCTGCACCAAGCCAGCCATATGTAACATAAAGATAATAATAACCACTCTCTGCATCGTACTGAATATAAGGTGCTTCACCTGATTTTTTATAGCCTCCGGCTATTTTCTTACCAAAATATCCGTCTGTGTTACCACTTGTAGTTTTTGGATATTTCGGCTGACCGGTAGCCGCGTCAAGCTCAAGAATATATATTCCTCCTGACCATGAACCATATGTCATCCAGAGTTTTCCATTTGCATCAAATAAAATACACGGATCTATCGCATTTGGATAAAAACTGCTATTATATGCTCCATTTGATGAGAACCAGTTTCCAACTTTCTCAACTTTTCCGTTATTTATCAATTTTGGAATATTGGTATTGTTATAGTTTGTATTAACTGTCTTCGTTCCAAGATTAGATTTTGTTGTTACATTTACATCTCCCTTTGTAAATCCAGAATAAACAACTGTATCTACATAAGAGAACGGACCTGTCGCAGACTTCGATACCCCATATCCTATACATGAACGCACAGCCGTTGATGATGTACAATAATAAATCATGTACGCACCCTTACTTCCGTCTTTCCATACATAATTTTTATTGTATATGACATCAGGTGCCCAGACACCGTATCCGCCCTTACAATCGGAGTCATTGTAACCTGCCCACTGGAATGATGATGCAAGCGACTGTTCAAGTGCTTCATTTTTTGAAGCTTTTGTGCTTCCACTGTTTTTAACAGCCGTCACGAGTTCCCATTTCTGACAGTCACCGCCCCAATAGTTCCATTCATTTATATTTCCACCTGCTGATTTGCTCCAGTCATATACATCAAGACCTGATTTACAATCACTTGCCTTTGTCAAAATCGCATATGTTCCGTCTGCATTCTGAACAATGCGGTATTTTTGCATTTCTCCGCCCCAATAACTCCACTGCATAATGTTAGTGCCGTCTTTTGATGAACCACCGTCAACATCGACACACTTTTTATAGCTTGTCGCACCCGTAAGAATATAATAATAACCATCACCGGTAGAGACAAATTTAAACTTCTGTGCATCAGAACCGTTGTAAGACCACTGACGGATATTTGCTCCATCTTGTGCTGAGCCATTTTCAATATCAAGGTACAATCCACTAAACTTATTTTTGATATAATAAATACCCTCGACATTTTCACTCGCATACAAAGATTTGTTTGTATATCCCTGAGTTCCCATAGCAGACCAGTTTCTCAAATCCTTTGATGATGCCTGTGCCATGTGTGAACCATAAATGTTGTAAGAACCTGTCGATGAATCATAAAAAATTGATGGGTCATGCACGGAAATTCTCGTTGTGCTTGAAGTAGCTGATGAACTTGCCGCCGCATTGGCATCAGCAGGTACAGCCGTCAGACCGGATATACACATTGCCGCTGCCATAAGTACAGTTGTGATTTTTTTAAGTCTCATTTTCATACTCTCCTTTAGATTTGCCAAGCGGATATTCGTGGTACACTCCGCTCTTTGCCTGATAGTGTTAAATACTAAGCCTCCAGAAACTATCCCTTATCCTATTAGACACTTTGCATAAATAATTCTAAATTATTTTATATTTTATGTTGATTATATCAGCATTATTTCATTTTTAAAATACAAAAAAGCAAAAATGCCATATAATTTTTAATTATTATACAACTTTTTTGCTTATTTTTACTATTTATTAAATTTGTTCTGTTTTATCTAAATTAAAAGAATTGCGAAAGTGCATATAAAAATACAGATAACTACAGTCAAGCGGATATTTGCAATACACATTCACTGCCTGCTCATAACACTACCAGATGCTATCGCAGCATATCAGTAGGGGTACAAGTTCCTTCCCTGATAAGTCAAAAAATCGCCACTTATATAACTCAATCAATCTCCAAAAGACTAATCCTTTAGAATCGATACATACAAGTGACGATTTCTTTATTTATGCCGCTTAATATCAATCTTTATTTCCGATTAATTTACTCCGCAATAATATCCTTTACAACCTCACCAGCAATAATAAGCCCTGCAACCGCCGGCACGAATGCCATACTTCCCGGCACTGACCTTCTCTGCAAACAGGTACGCTGTACCCCTGGAGGGCATATGCAGTGATTTTTGCAATTATCATTTTCATCCTCGATAGGTGTCATAGGTTTTTCTTCCGAATAAACAACTTTAAGCTTTTTAACACCTCGTTTTTTAAGCTCACGGCGCATTACTTTTGCAAGCGGACACACTTTTGTTTTGTAAATATCTGCCACTTTAAATGCACTTGCATCCATCTTATTTCCGGCTCCCATGCAGCTTATTATCGGTATATTCATCTCCTGACACTTCATGACAAGTGATATTTTCGCTGTCACGGTATCTACTGCATCTACAACATAATCATACTCTTCAAATGGAAATGTATCTGCATTTTCAGGCAGGAAAAAGGTCTTATAGACATTTACCGTCACTTTGGGATTTATCTCCAAAATACGCTCACGCATAATATCTACTTTGTCCTTTCCGACCGTTTTTCTCGTTGCGATAAGCTGGCGGTTAAGATTTGTAAGGCAGACTTTATCGTCATCTATCAAATCTATCTGCTCCACTCCGCTGCGGACAAGTGCATCAACAGTATAACCGCCGACTCCGCCTATACCAAAGATTGCCACTCTTGATTTGTGGAGTTTTTCAATACCTTCTTTACCTATTAATAATTCCGAACGCGAAAATTGATTTTGCATTTTTATTCCTCATTTCTCAATCTTTCTTAAAAAGGGCAAAATTGATATTTTGCCCTTTTATTTTTTACCATATTAATATATACTTTTCAAGTTCTTTGTAAATCCACTAGCAGATTTCTGCTCCTGCCGGCATCTTCTTTTCAGGTGTCATAAGTGAGAGATTTCCGTCTGCATCTTCTGCACAGAGTAACATTCCCTCTGATAATACACCGGCGAGTTTTGCAGGTTTAAGGTTTACAAGTACCATTACTTTTTTGCCTACCATTTCTTCTGCTGAGTAATGCTTCTTTATTCCTGATACTATCTGTTTTACTTCACTTCCGATTTTTACCTGTGAGCAGAGAAGTTTCTTTGATTTCTTTACTTCCTCACACGCAATTATCTCACCTACCTGGAACTGCATTTTCTCAAAGTCATCAAATGTAATTTCAGGTTTTGCTTCTATATCTATTACTTCCTCGTCTGAGCCTGTTTCCTCTGCTGCTCCGGCTGCCGCTTTCTGTGCCGCCTGAATTTCCTCAGCTTTTGCAAGTACCTCTTTCACATCCAGTCTCATAAAGAGAATTTCAGGTGCATCTGTCACCTTTGTTCCTGATTCATAAAGACCGAATTTATCCATATCTTCAAGTGCACGCTCTGTTGTATTGAGCTGTTTTAAAATCTTGTCTGTAGTGTCAGGCATAAATGATTTCAAAAGGCTTGCACCGATTGTGATGCTCTCGATAAGGTTGTAAAGAACGGTTGAAAGTCTGTCCTTCTTTGCCTCATCTTTTCCGAGTACCCAAGGCTCTGTTTCATCGATATACTTGTTGCATCTCTTAAATATCGTAAACACTTCCGTAATTGAATCTGCAACACGAAGTTTATCCATTTTTTCTTCAACTTTCTTTGGTACTGAGAGTACAAATGACTTAAGTTCATCGTCAACACTTTCCGTAACGCCCTTATCTTCTGCAACTCCGCCAAGATATTTGTTTGTCATTGAAATCGTTCTGTTGACAAGATTTCCAAGTGTGTTTGCAAGGTCTGAGTTCATACGCTCAACCATAAGCTCCCATGTAATCACACCATCATTTTCAAATGGCATTTCGTGGAGTACAAAGTAACGAACTGCATCAACTCCGAACATATCTACAAGGTCATCGGCATAGATTACATTTCCTTTTGATTTACTCATCTTGCCCTCGCCCTGAAGCAGCCACGGATGACCGAATACCTGCTTTGGAAGTGGAAGTCCAAGTGCCATAAGCATGATAGGCCAGTAAATTGTGTGGAATCTAAGAATGTCCTTACCTATAAGATGAAGGTCAGCAGGCCAGAATTTTTCAAAAAGGTCTGTTCCTGTTTCGCTTGTATCGTTGTTTCCGTCAACATCATATCCAAGTCCCGTGATATAGTTGCTGAGTGCATCCACCCATACATATACGACATGACCCGGATCAAAATCTACCGGAATGCCCCATTTGAAAGAAGTACGGGATACACACAAATCCTGAAGTCCCGGAAGAAGGAAGTTGTTCATCATCTCGTTTTTGCGTGACTCAGGCTGGATAAATTCAGGATGTGTATTGATATGCTCAATAAGTCTGTCTGCATAGTTGCTGAGTTTAAGGAAATAAGCCTCCTCTTTTGCAGGCTGACATTCCCTGCCACAGTCAGGACACTTTCCGTCTACAAGCTGTGATGCAGTAAAGAATGACTCACAAGGTGTACAGTACATTCCCTCATAATATCCCTTATAAATATCTCCCTGCTCATATAATTTCTTAAAAATCTTCTGAACCTGTTTCTCATGGTATTCATCAGTTGTTCTGATAAATTTGTCATATGATGTGTTCATCAAATCCCAGATTGACTTAATCTGTCCCGATACATCATCAACAAATTTCTTTGGTGTTATACCTGCTTCATCAGCTTTAATCTCGATTTTCTGTCCATGCTCATCTGTTCCAGTCTGGAAACGGACATCATATCCCTGCTGTCTTTTAAAACGCACGATACTGTCTGCGAGAACAGCCTCGTAAGTGTTTCCGATATGCGGTTTGCCTGATGTGTAGGCAATCGCTGTTGTCAAATAAAATCTCTTTTTCTCTGCCATTTTGAACCTCCAATAAAATAAAAAAATCTTTAAGAATAGAAATATTCTTAAAGACGATTATACCGCGTTACCACTTTAATTTATCCGCACTTCACAATACGGACCTCAATCACTGCCATCACAGTGCCACGCTTTAACGGGCGTACCCGGTACCTCCTACTTTTTATGCTGCTATGCTATCATTTTTATTTACACCTACGGCATAAACATAAAATTATGTTCAGAGTGTACGGCTCCAAGACCATCTTCTGCCACATTCCATATGCCCTCTCTCAGCAACGGGTCGCTCCCTCATACATAACACATAATGTACCAAGCAACGCTACGGGTTCTCTGTAATACTTTCTGTAACATACTTTTCTTTTCACAGCCTTTTTCACTTATAGATAAATGTATTTTAATATGTGGGGTAATTTTTGTCAACTGTTATATTGTGCTTTCAAAACTATTTGCAGCATATATTTTTATACAGAAAAAACGTCTGCTGTAAAACAGACGCTAAATTTCATATAATGGACAGCGGAACGGAATACACCGCCTGCTAATTGTATTATCGATTGTTGTTTTTTATAATATCCTCTATTTCTTCCTTACCCAGCTCCACAATTTCCGCTATCTGCTCTGTCGTATAGCCTTTTTTATACATATTCATAACAACCTTTTCATTGTTCCTTTTCTCAGCTCTTGCCTCGCCTCTCGCTTCGCCCCTTGCCTCGCCTCTTGCTTCGCCCCTTGCCTCAGCTCTTTCTTCTATTCCTAAACTCAGATTACACATAACGCTCACATCCTCTCTCAACTCTGTATCAACTGGAATATTATACTCTTTCTCAAGAATATCAAACTTCTGATTTTTCTGTATTTCATTTGAAAGCAATGCACAAATCAAACGATGTAGTTCATATTTCTCATCTTTTTCCGGAAGTTCGTTTGTTATCCCTATCATCACAATGTTTAATAAATCAAGATTTCCTTTCCATTGATAAGTTTCTAGTATTTCATCTTTTGTAAGATGAATATGCGCCATACTGTTATTTCCCATATTCATGCAAACCCATATGCTGAATACCTGTTTTATATCATCATAGTTTGAATTTACAAAATCTCTTTCTTTTTGTGATGATATAAGTCTGCTAGCATAAAAGATTGCCCTGTTTAATATGCTATATGCAGTTGGTTCATCTTTTTGACATTCTATGTTCACTATAACCTTTGACAATTTATTTTCTTCTTTATCGGGTGATGGTATCCTTACATAAAATACTATATCAAACCTTATCATGCCCTCATTTATCTCAGCATTTTCTGTATTAAATCCTACTATTCTCTGTCCTGAGTTATCCGTTTTTTCTACATTTGTTAAGCCCGGTTCAACTGGTGCAATCCCTATCTTTGGTTCACCCTCAATATAGTTTACCACTTCACTCGGCTTCATATCCTTAAATTCAGCAACAGTTTTTACTAATATATTTGCTAGTATGCTTTTTTGTGCAAGCAATCTTTTTGCATAAGTATCATACTGTATTTTTGCATCTGCTGCGGTTATTGCATTTTTTATTTCCGTATTCATTTTACCCCCATTTTTGCACACATTTTTGTATTAATCTTATTATAATCAAGGACTACTTTGAAATCAACTAAATTTTTATAGAGTATTGGCAATTACATTAATTAAAGGTACAGTTTTATATAAAAACAAAATTAAAAATAATTACAGTTTTATGATTATATTAAAAAATACCACAGAATAAACTATAAAATCGTCATATTCTATGGCATTTATTTTTTGAACTAAATCACTTAACTGTAATTTTCCTTATTTTTGAAAATGCTCCGTAAACTTCTTCTCTATTTTCGTACATTGCAAATGGACGAACTCTTATATAATATACTCTTTTTGGGGTTAAATTACTTATTTTAATTTTATTGCTTGTCATTTTTAAAGTTTTAACACCTTTAAATATCATCTTTTAATATGCCTTGATATTCCAACAATCTATTTCGAGTATTCAGGTAACTTTGTCCTCTCAAATAGTAACAATCACATCTCCACCACTTCGTCCGCAATTCCCATTGTGGATTTTCTATGCGACACAAGCACTACCGTTTTATTTTTATCTTTTCCTTCTTCTTTTACCGCTTTCAATATAACTCCCTCATTGAGTGAATCTAGATTGCTGGTCGGTTCATCCATCAAAAGCAATGGTGCATCGTGAAGAAATGCTCTCGCAATTCCTATCCGCTGTTTTTCTCCGCCCGACAAAGTGTCTCCAAGCTCTCCGACCTGCGTATCATATCCGTCGGGCAGGCTCTTTATAAAATCGTGAAGTGATGCTTTTTTTGCCGCAGCAATGATTTCTTCCGTTGTCGCTCCAATTTTTGCAATGCCTATGTTTGCGGCTATCGTATCATGAAATATATCTGTTTCCTGTGTTACAAAGCTCTCATAATCCCTGAGTTTTTTTGTTGAAATCTCTTTTACATTCTTTCCTGAAATCTCAACTCCTCCACTGTCTGTATCCCAAAAACGCATCAGAAGTTTAAGTATTGTCGATTTGCCGCAGCCGCTCACTCCGTGAAGCCCTGTTATTTTTCCTTTTTTTATCTCCATACTGAAATTTTTGAGAATATTTTCATTTTCATATGCAAATGTTACATTCTTTAAAGCTGCTATCTGCTTGTTTTTTCTGTCAGCAGAATTTTCTGTTCTATTTTTGTCTAAAATTGTTTCTGTAGCTTCTGCCGTAACATTTTTTTCATCTGACATAAGTTTAGTATCTACCACTTGTTCACCGGTAAATTTTGTACTCTTATCAACATACACTGCTTTACTATCTGACGCTTCGTCTTCCCATACTTCCTCTACCACAGGATTTTCTTCAATGACTGACAGCACCCTCTCACCGCTTGCAAGTGTCTGATTTAGATTGTTTGACAGACTTGCAAGTGCGACAACGGGACCAAATGACCCCATCATTGCCACTGTGCAGGTGACTACTGCGTCAAAACCAATCTCACCCTGCCGGTACATTTCTCCCATGAGAAAAAGCATCCCAAATGACGCAAGAAGTATGACAAAGTTTGTGACTGCACGCTGTGTTCCCTCTAAACGGCTTAATTTTCTTTGCATTTTTCCGAGTTTTTCAGAGCGTTCCTGCATCTCATGTCTTTTCTCTTTTCCCATACCGTACTGTATGGTTTCTGAAAGTCCTCTGAGTGCACTAAGTACAAAGCTGTTTAATTCGCCGAACGAGGTTCTAAATTCCATTCCCGTCTGACCGCCACGCTTTCCATTCCAAAGCGGAATAAAAATTCCTACTATTATATATACTGCTGCCGCATAAACCGCCGCAACAGGGCTGTATCTTCCCATAAATATTACCATTACAGCCGATGTAAGCAATGCTATCATTATCGGAGATATTGTATGTGCATAAAACACCTCCAGCAACTCTATATCCGTAGTTATGACTGATATAAGATTTCCCTTGTCTCTGCCCTCAAGTTTTGCAGGACATAATCTCCTGAGTGCCGCAAATACTTTATGCCTTATTATCGCAAGCAGTTTAAATGCAATAAAATGATTGCAATACTGCTCCGCATAATGAAGCACACCTCTCATGACTGCCGCCATTCCCATAATGATAAATAGTGTTTTTATGCTCATGTCTGAAAATACCGTTGCAGGCTCTCCAAGTCCTTTTAAAAGCACCTGACTTGCAAGTATCGTGAGAAAGATTGCACACAGATACCCTATAACACCAAGCAATATCGCAAGCAGCATTATATGAAGAAGCGGTGCAACAAGACCGATAAGCTGCCCCATTATTTTAATGGCACTTCTTCTTTTTTTAACTGATTTCTCTACAGACATCGGCATCCTCCTTTCCGAATTCCTCCAATTTTCTCTGACTCTCAAAAAGCCTGAAATATTCTCCACTTTTTTTCATCAACTGCTCATGCGTACCACTTTCCGCTATCTCTCCGTCTTTAAGCATATAAATATTATCTGATGATATTACATTGAACAGACGGTGTGATATTAAAAGCACCGTTTTTGTTTTTGCAAGTTCGTGTATCGCATCCATTATCATGCCCTCACTCTCGGCATCAATATTTGAGGCAGCCTCATCAAATATATACATCTCGCTATCATGCAAAATCGCTCTTGCAATACAAAGCCTCTGACACTGACCGCCTGAAAGATTATCGCCCTTTTCAGCAATCTCCATATCAAGTCCGCCGTTCTCGCTCACAAAATCCCAGAGATTTACTTTTATCAAAACCGCTTTAAGTTTCTCATCGTCTGCACCTAAATCAGCCATGATAAGATTTTCCCTCACCGTCCCCTTAAAAAGATAACTGTTATGTCTCACAACTGTCACATGACGCATCAGTTCACTCTCCGCTATATCTCCTATCGGAACACCGCTGAGCGTGAGTCTGCCGTTAAATTTTTTATTCTTTCCTGAAATAAGTCCCGCTATCGTGCTTTTTCCGCAGCCCGACTCGCCGACGAGCGATACGAATGAACCCGGTGAAATATCAAGCGATACATCATTTAAAATCTTTCGGTCACTGTTGTATGAAAAATTTACATCCTCAAAACGCACTGACAGATTTTTAAGCTGTTCTTTAGTAAATATGACTTTTCCTGTCTTATCTTCCTCTAAATCAAGAAGTCCGAAAATCTTGTCACTCGCCGCCATTCCGTTCATTGCGATATGAAAAAATGAACCGAGAAGTCTCAGCGGTATAAAAAATTCACTTGCTAAAAGTACAATGCAAAGCGTCTGTTCAAGTGTTATATTTCCTTTTAAAAACTCACTTAAAGCCACTATCATTCCGACTACCGCCCCACCGTACGCAACAATATCCATCACGCTTGTTGAATTAAGCTGCATTGTCAGAACTTTCATCGTAATCTTCCTGAACTCTGCTGCCTCCTCGTCCATCTGCTCAGCTTTCATGCCGTCAGCCTGGTAAATCTTAAGCGTTGTAAGTCCCTGAAGATTTTCAAGAAACGAGTCGCCAAGTTCCGTGTATATTCCCCAATAATTATTTAAAAGTTTTTTTGCAATTTTTTGAACTGCCACAATCGAAGCAGGGATTAAAGGCACACAGAGGAGAAGAACAACACCCGCCTTTATGCTCGCCTTTGCCGCAAGCACGATAAAAAGCGTAACAGGTGCAAGAATACTGTAAAAAAGCTGTGGAAGATATTTGCCAAAATAAATTTCAAGCTGTTCGACACCCTCCGTTGAAAGCTGCACCACCTCGGAAGTCGCAATTTTTTCATTGTAGGACACACCGAGTTTTAGCAATTTTTCATAAATTTTATCCCTCAAAATACATTTCACATCAACACTCGCTTTATATGACGCTCCCGCCGCCATCTTGTCACATAAAAAACGCACAACAAGAACCGCCGCAAACACGCAGGCACACTTAACAATATCACCCGACGCTGCCTTTTTTGCATACAGTTTTCCAAACAGTCCCGCTATCGTAAACACCGAAACCACCTGTGCAATAAGTGCCATCCACTGCCACATCACATTGTAGACTATATATTTTTTTGCATGGGATAATAACCTCACAAGTCTTGTTTTTATCATCTCATTCCCCGTCCCTTCATATTGATTATTACTGTTCATGCACAGCAATATTTTGATATGTTATCTATTTTTCCGTCAATTCCCGCGTAATTTCTTCTGTTTCTTTTTCAGTTTTAATATAAAAAATAAAATAAATCACATGACAGAGCCATACAACGGCAAGACATATTCTTCCGACAGGCACCCTGCTCATCATTATAAAACCAAATGCCATAACAATAGTGACACTTCCCATAATGGTACACTTGCTTTTTACCGTCATTGACCTTTTCTGAACAAAACTTTCAAGATGCTTTTTGTAAAGTCCGGTTGATGTAAACCAGGAATGAAGCCTTTCTGAGCTTTTTGCAAAACAAAATACCGTTGCCATATAAAACGGTACTGTAGGCAGTATAGGAAGTACGATTCCTATCGTGCCAAGTGCAAGACTCAAAAATCCCAAAAGCACCCACAAAAATTTAAGCGGGTTTATTTTATTATTCATATAAATCTCCATTTCGTATCATCCTACTGTAAGCACATATTTGTGTCCGTCAATCTCAGTCACACCAAGTTTCACACCGTAGAGCTGCTCAAGCAGTTCACTTGTGATAATCTCCTCCGGATTTCCATGTGCAAGCACATTTCCGTCCTTAAGACCTATTATCGAATCGGAAAAACGGATTGCCTGATTTATCTCGTGCAGTACCATAACTATCGTAATCCCAAACTCCCTGTTAAGTTTTTTAACCAGTTCGAGTATTTCAAGCTGGTATCTTATATCGAGATAAGTTGTCGGTTCATCGAGAAACAGAAGTTTTGTATTCTGTGCAAGTGCCATTGCAATCCACACACGCTGCCTTTGTCCTCCGGACAATTTTCCAATTTCTCTCTCTTTAAACGCCAAAAGATTTGTGACCTCAAGAGCCATGTTTATAAGTTCCTCGTCATCACCATTCCCACCGCCAAACATTTTATGATGCGGTGTCCTACCCATAGAAACAAGTCTTTCAACAGTCATGTCAGCGGCAGCCGTATTGTACTGGTGAACGATGGAAACACGCTTAGCAAACTCTCCAAGTGACATACCGCCGATATTTTTTCTCTGCAAAAAAATCCTGCCACGGTCAGGCACGAGATTTTTAGTCATCAATGAGAAAAGAGTAGACTTGCCACATCCGTTCGCACCCAGAATAGTTGTAATCCTGCCCTCAGGAATTTTAAGCGAAATATTATTTAAAATTCTGTTCTTTCCATAAGAAAACGAAAGCTCCTTAACTTTCATCATATAATCACATTTCTTATCATCGCTCATCTAATCACCTCTTTCCCCTAAGCAGTAAAATAAAGAACGGTCCACCGATAACACTCATCACAACCGCCGCACTCACCTCATACGGGCGGCATATCGTTCTCCCTATCGTGTCGGCAAGCAAAAATGTAAATGCTCCTGCGAACACCGAAAACGGTACAAGTCTTTTGTGGTCGCTGCCGACGAGTATTCTGCCTATATGTGGCACGATAAGTCCAAGAAAACTTATTGCCCCGACAACCGCTGTCGAGATGCTTGCAAGTATTACCGCTATAACTGAGATTATTATACGCGTACGGTTTACATTTACACCAAGACTTCTCGCTGTTTTATCCTCAAGTGCAAGCAGGTTGCATCTTCCTATAAACAGCACCGAGAGCACAAGTCCCACGACAACATACGGAAACAATGTCGCTGCATCGTCCCATGTTTTCTGGGTGATATTTCCCTCGACAATAGATGCCACACCTGTTCTGTCACCTCCTGACATGGAATTTACAACACTTGACATTCCCGTGAAGAATGCTTCTACGGCAACACCCGTAAGTATAATACGCAACGGACTTAAACCGCCTTTCCACGAAAGAGCATAAACGATAACAAATGCCGCTATCCCGCCAAAGCAGGCGGCAACGGGTGTAAAGAAATAAAGCGTCGGTGCAAATGCCGTTATACATACTGCCGCAAATCCTGCACCGCTTGATATACCTATAATCCCCGGATCAGCAAGCGGATTTTTAAGCACCGCCTGAAACAGTACACCCGAAACCGCTATTGCCGCCCCCGCAAGCATTGATATTATTATTCTCGGAAAACGAAGGTCATAGATAGTTGCTACATCAGGATTGTATTTTATAAAAAGACCGTCAAACAACTTTTTAAATGAAACCTTTAGACTTCCTATATTTACCGATATGAAAAATAATATTACAAGTAAAATGATAATCATAACAAATGATACGATTGTTCTTATACGCTTATTTCTCAGATTTTTATGGTCTTTTGAAAGTATGTCATTTTCTTTTAAATCCATTTTAACCCTCATTTCTCCATATATTTTTATGCTTAGTATGCTATCTAATTAATGTCCTGCACACCAGTAGCGGGGGGATGCTTATCTGCGTTCAAAGTCCTGTTTTAATTCAGCAAGTGCCTCTTTGTACTTAAATGTCGCACTCATTCCAAATTTATCGTACGAAAGGTCATAGACTCTGCCTTCTTTTACGGCATTAAAATGTTTCCATATATCGTTTTTCTTAAAGTCATCATTAAACATTTTTATAACCTGTTTTGGCATCGCATGAGCCGCACGGAGTATAATATCAGGTTCTTTCTTTTTCATATCCTCCGTGTTTACCGTAAGAAATTCCTGTTTTATGTCACTGTAGACATTTTCACCGCCTGCAAGCTCTACAAGATTTCCCACATACGAATTTGGAGTTGCTATTATGTAACTTCCCGGAAGTCCCATAAGAATAAGAACTTTTGGATGACTTTTAGTCTTATTCTCACTTTTATATTTCTTATAAAAAGCCACAAACTCATTTATAAGGCTGTCAGCCTCTTTTTCCCTGTCAAAAATAATTCCCAATTCCTGTATTGAGCGGTACATTCCCTGCACGCTTTTCAGATTTAAAAATGCCCACTCCGTATCAATGGCTTCATATTTAGGTTTAAGGTCACTTTTCAATGATGACGGAGACAATATCCAGTCAGGCTGAACCGAAGATACGATTTCCATATCGGGGCTCATAGCCGTACCGATTTTTTTGACATTTTTATATCTTGACGGAATTGTCGAGACTGTTGACGAACAGACACCTGCAAGGTCAATATTAAGTTTGTCACAAATATCTGCCGTAGCAGGCGAAGTTGCGATTATGCGTGGATTTCTCCCAAGTTTCTCAACCTTTTCTTTCGCCGACTCAACTGCCGCTCTCTCGTACTTATCTGTAATCTCAAGCATTGAATTTATATCAATATCTGCTGATGAATTTTTGTCTGCTGTTATGTCTTTCCCATCTGTCGATGAGTTGTCACTCGCTGTTGTGTTTTCTCCATCTTCCGATGAGTTGTCTTTTGCTGTTGTATTTTTCCCATCTTCCGATGAATTTTTGTCTGCAACGGTTTCTTTTGTAGATGGCTGCTCTTTGTCCGGATGCTGGTTTACACAGCCGCCGAGCAGAAAAGAGATTGAAAAACCTAATATGACACCAAGTTTTAGCAATTTATTATGCCTGTTTGTGAAAAATCCATTTTTTATAAGTTTATTTTTCTTATACTTATTTGCGATAAACCCATTTTTTTTAACCTCATTCTTCTTCATCATCTTCCATCTCCTCTCCCCATCTTCGCCAGTTACGCCTGAAATAATAAGTAACACCTGCACCTGCCGCTATGAGAACAAGTCCCGATAATGTTATTGAAATCGTGAGCACTATCACCCATTTAGCCATTGTCATATCCTCTGACTTCCCGTTATTACCGCCTGCGGTCTGCGTACTGTTTCCATCAGAAGCCGCTTCTGCTGTTTCAGACACATCAGAGCCGTTTTCTTTGCTCTCTGTCGAAAGACTCAATCCCTGTGCATCAGAAAGTCCTGACTCCGAAAGCTCAGTGTTTACATCTGACAATGTATTACCGATCAATGCTGTACTGTCATTTTCTAAACCAGACGCATCCCCCGATAAATCACTGTCAGAAGTTTTCGTGTTATCCGTCCTTGTATCTGATGATGCGTTTGCGGACACATGTGTAACAGCCATTCCCGATACATTTCCTGACTTGAAATTTTTAGCATATGCGTAAAATACAACATTTCTTCCCATTGGCCGGACATACATTGAAACCTTTACGATGCTGTTCTTATCAGAGAGAGAAATACAATAATCCGCCGTTTTTCCGTTACTGTCTGAGCCTTTTTTTGTCACTGTAGGACTGACCTGCTGCCATGATGCCGCCCCTCTTTTCTGCACATAAAACTTGTGGTCTGAAGTGTAATCTATAAGACCCACACGCATTGTGAGATAACACTGACCGTTATCCGTCTGCTCCAACATTCCCGAAGTCTTAAGAACACTCTCTACCATTCCCTGTCCTGTCGCGTATGAACTCTCGCCGCCTGCGTCCTCGACTTTGTTTGTAACCGGATGTCTGTAACAAGGCACTATATTACACGAATAAACTTTTCCGCTCACCACACTGCCCGATGTACCGCTTTTATTATCTGTTGCATCTGAACCTGCCACACTGTTTGACAAACTTCCGTCTGCCGTCAATGTATTTTTATCTGATACACTGTTTCCCGCCGAACTGCCGCCTTTTGATGCGTTTGTCTTTTTTGATGACTTTTTACTCTTTGAAGATTTGCTCACCGAAGTGCTCTTTTTCCCGGCAACGATAGAATTAAGGTCAAGTTTAAGATAGACAGGCTGTGTTCCCGAACCTTTACTTATCGCATCCATAATAGGCACAAACACCTGCATAGGCACATATCCGTTTTTCTTCGCTTCTTTTATCATAGGAAAAGAAACCTTTTTCGGATAATTTGTTCCGTATGTATCAGTCAGTTTCTTACCGTTTTTCTTCTGGAAAGAAACGATTTTAGCCGCCGCAGTCTTACCCTGAGGTACACCGTTTTTGGTCACCTTATAGCCTGCTTTAAAATATTTAAGCCTGCCGAGATACCCCTTTGCACTTCCAACCGTAAGTCCTGAAAAATCAAGTATAAGCGTGTATTTTCCATTTTTTACACGCAATAAAACATTGTGATTTATTGCTTTATCTGACATTGAGCTGCTCTTTTTATCAGTTTTTAACATATTCCCTGTTATCATGTAAGTTCCATCAGTCAGCTTTTTTATATTCAGCTTCTTATTTTTCTTAGAAGAATTTTTACTGCCCGTTGTTACCGGTTTTTTTGTTGCCGTATTTTCCCTGTCCGTTGCCGGTTTTTTTGTTGCCATATTTTTGCTGTCCGTTGACGGTTTTTTTGTTGCAGACGGCTCTGCCGTACCCACAATATCATCCGCCTTTTCGTCCGTTTTTTTAAGAGTGTTCCAATCTAATAACAATCTCGCAAACTGCGTTCCACCGCCCTTGTTTATAGCCTCCATAACAGGCACATAAACCTGAATCCAAGCCATACCCTGTTTCCATTCTATAGGCATCAACGCATAATGCGGATATAATTTTCCTTTTACATTTGAGTCAAGCCCCGTGTCAGGGTCGTTGTACTCATCATAAACTCCCTCATAATACTCAGTCACTTTTACGCTCTCTGCCGTTGCTGATTTAGGCACATTTTCACTGTCATTCCATGACGGAAAATAATAAAATCCATACAGATACCCTTTAAAGATACCCGATGTAAGTGACTTAAACTCCAATCTCAAACTTATGCTGTTTCCTTTTTTTATAATCTTCATCGGCTGCGTAACTGCCGAATCACCCATTGACGGCTGGTCAAGAGTCGCGTGTCTTAACCTTCCCTCAATCGTATAAACTCCATCGTTAAAATCCCCTGCATAAACCCTCTTTGTACTCTCAAAAATGGAAAAATCCGACATGAGACCTAAAACAAGAGCAACCGCCAAAATCCATGCCATCACCTTATGTTTTCCTAAAAATCTCATGTCGAACCTCCTGTTCACTAAAATTAAACTTTTTCTCTATATCAATTCATACCTGTATGTAAAGCGGTCATTCACAATCTGCCTTTGCTGTTTACTGATAAACGCAGTCGCTTTGCGACCCGTAAGTATAAAATGCTTATCTGTATCCAAAAATCACTTAAATTTAGCTTTCTTTGCCCCAGCTTTTACTATCTGCTTTTTAAGGGATTTCTTTGTCTTAGCTGAAATACCCTTTGCAAACTTAACCGTCTTAAGTTTCTTGCAGCCTTTAAACGCATTGTTTCCAACTTTTGTCACATATTTTCCAATTATAACAGTTGTAAGTTTCTTATTATTCTTAAATACATTCGGTGCAATAGCAGTTACCTTAAACAAAACTCTCTTTATCTTAACCGTCCGTGGAACAGTTGCACTTTTCACATTTTTCTTTGCAGCAATGAGTGTAACCTTTCCCTTTGCTGTTACTTTATAAGTATTTCCTGCTACCTTTGCCTTTGTTCCTACCTTTACTTTTTTTGTTGAACTACCAGGGTTAGGATTGTTTGTCTGCTCTGGCTTTATGCTTTCATCTGGTTTTGATGTTTCACCCGGCTTTAATGTTTCCATCGGTGCTGATGAATTTTCAGGAGATGGTGTTTCACCTGGCTTTATGCTTTCATCTGGTTTTGATGTACTACCCGGCTTTGATGTAGCACCCGGTTTTGATGTACTGTCTGGTGTTGCTGAGTTTCCCGGTGTTGCTGTGCCATCCGGCTTTGAACTTTCCACTGGTGCAGCCGACGCATTTGGATTTGCCTGTTTTGCCTCTGTCTCATTAAATGCCGCATCATCCGCTGTTGTCGCAGTAACAGTTGACAGGTCAAGCTTAAGATAAACCGGCTGTGTACCTGTTCCCTTTGTGATTGCTTCCATTATCGGTACAAACACCTGCAAAGGAACTGTTCCTGCTGATATATTTTTGTTATTATAAGAAAAATCGTACAATGCCTCCGGTATTACCTTTATCGTAACCTTATTCGGATAATCAGTTCCGAGCGTGTCAGTAAGTTTCACTCCATCGGTATATGTCTGATAATCATCAATCGTAACATCTTTTAATATTCCCGTAGGATTTGTCTGTGTATCAGGTTTATATCCCGTATCATAGTATCTCAATTTGCTAAGATACCCCTTAAGGCTTCCGATAGTAAGACTGTTAAAATCAAGTGTCAGATAATAAACTCCATCTTTAACGGTAAGTTTTATATTGTGATTTATAGCACTGTCACTCATTGATACCGTTCCGTCAGGCTTCTGCATATTTCCCGTAACTTTATAAACTCCGTCACTCAATGAAGCAAAGCCTAAAGCCTGCTCATTTTCATCCGTCAATGCGGTAAGTGTGTCCCAGTAAAGTGTAACTGTTGAATCAATATTAAATTTACCTTTATCAAAATTAACTCCCGAAACAACTCCGTCAAGTTTTTTCATGGCTTCAACATAAAGATAAACATTATTTACATAAGTCTGTCTCAAACCGTCAAGCGGAACTGTAATGTTCGTCACGACATTCTGCTGACCGATAGTTGGAACTTCGGCTGACTCCGTCTCATAAGTCACCCCGTCCATAGTAAGATTTTCCGCTGAAATGTTATTTCCCTTATACCAGCCGTTATATCCTAGTACATAAAGCGGCTCTTTGTCAGAACCGGAAACCATCTGATATGTAAGGTACATTTTTCCCGAAGCATCAACACGGATATAACCGAGTGCCTTTTTCTCTTCCCCGACAAGTCCGTGGTCAACAACATCCGTGCGATCTTTTAACTCAATGCTGTAAAATCCCGGTTTCAAGGCTTCCGTAGGTGCATCAGGGATAACTTCTTTTTCAATCGTCACACCAAGTGCATTCATTGCCGCTTCTTTAATTGCATTTGATGAAGCGGTCGCTCCTGAAACTGCATCAAGTCCGTTAAGTTTTTCAGCATCATTGCGGTAAAGTCCGACAAGTTTTTCTTTCATTCCTTTTGCGGCTTTGTTGAAATAAACCTGATTTTCATCTGCAGAATCGCCCTTAAAATCAGAACCCTCTATGACAACATCACTTATCTGACCGTCTTTTACGCTGACTTTTACGCCTACATTATATTTTCCGAACTGCTGAACCTCTGACACTCCCTGCTCTGTTGTATAGTTGAGAGAAGTATCTCCCGAAAGCACGGCATTTGCATAATCGACCAAAAGATAAGCGTCAGGTGCATAACCCATTGCTTCAACAAACATACTCATATAAATTCCGTTTTCCGTCTTTGCCGCATCAGGAATCTTAAATGAAATCTCCTTTGGAACTGTCTTTGCTTTCTGTTCACTTCCGTTTGTAAAATACACATCCTGTGTTGAGATTACAGTCGCATTGACAGACGCATCACCTGTATTTGGCTTTGTCTGTGACTGATAAATCTTATAATCCGTTGCATAATCAGTCGCTGTTCCAACTGTAACGCTTCTAAGCACAATATTGAGAGCTGCATCGCCGTTTTCATCAATTTTAAGCACTCCGTACTTTCCGATGCTCTCCTTTGCCGCTGACTCCTGCTCAAGATTATTAGCGTTTTTAAGTGACAACGGCACTATGTATGTACTGTTTTTGCTGAGAGCTGTTGCTGATTTTCCAAATGCCACCGTACTGTTTTCAGCGGCAAGAGCCACCACATCATCTGTGGCAGCCCATGCACACTGACCGAATACCATGGCTCCTGCAAGCATTACTGCCGCAAATTTTGTCTGCCATTTCTTCAATCTCATCTTAACTCCTCATTTCTTAAGTCGATACCTCACCGGCATGACCTACATTGCCTTTGCATTAATAAAAATTATTTTTTAATAGTTACCTTTACTGTTGAAGAATACTTTCCATATACTTTCTTCTTTCCTGAAACTCTGTATGCCCTTATTTTGAAGAAGTATGATTTTTTCTTCTTTAATTTTTTATTTGTATATTTGACAATACTACCCTTTTTAATAGTTGCTATCTTCTTAAATTTGCCTTTCTTCTTGTTAGCACGATATACTTCGTAGCCTGATGCCTTTGAAACTTTCTTCCATGAGACAACAGCTTTAAGTTTCTTGACATTCTTTACTTTGACACCCTTAACTGCCGCAACCTTAACCGTTTGTGTCTTTGTCGGCTTCTTAGTTGGTTTTACCGTCGGCTTAACTGTTGGTGTTGCTGTTGGTTCTGTTGACTCTTCCGGCTTCTTAGTCGGCTCTGCACTCGGTGTGTTTGCCGGTGCCGGCACTGCACTTTCTGTCGGTGCAGGTGTCTGTGTAGGTGTCTGGCTTGGTATGCCCGGTGCTTCTTTCTTCTTAAGATTTGATATTGCAGTCTGAATATCAGCCGATGCTTTATCAAGGTCTGCCTGTGCCGCACGCTCCGTGATACGCTGTCCTGCTGCCGCAACCGCATCTTTTAATACTTTATAAGACTCTGCCGTATAATTACCCTCTGCAATCGCATTTGCTTCTTTTATCTTTGCTTCAAGTGCTGTCTTATCTCCTGCTTTTACAAGTTTTGCAACTGCACTGTCAAGTGCTGTCTTTGCGTTTACTACGCTATCTTTTTCTTTGCTCTCTGCCGCTGTTTTTGCATTTGCAACTGCTGACGCAATATCCGCATCTTTCCAGCTTGCAACTGTGTATGAGTTTTCGTCTAATGCCGATGCACTCTCAATGGCACTGTTAAGTCCTGCTAATTCATCAGAAGAAGCAACCTTTACAAGTGCTTTCATTGCATTTGTAAGTTTTGTGACAAATTCTTTTGAAACATCTTCTGTCACATCTTCGTCTGCTGTTGTGTCAATCTCATCATAAATTTCTTTTGCTGTCTTATAAGAGCTTTCCGTGTAATCAGCGGAATTTAATTCCTCAAATGCTCTCATCTGTTTACCGAGTTCTTTTGCTGATACAGTGAATGAACCGTCTTTATTTTCTTTAATACTGTACTGTGCCATGCGTACCGAACCCTCAAGAAGTTCCTTTGCAGCTTCCTGTGTAATTTCAGTTCCCTGTAAATCCTGCTTGCCCATTATCCATGTACTGTCATAAATATGTGTAGGACCTGCTCCCATTAACGCTGTAAGATATGCCGCACCTGTTACCTTTGTACCATTCTTAACATATACATGACCTACTGACATCAATGCCATTGCCACAGCTTCAACATTTACACCGTCAAGTACAAGAGCTGTTGTTTTTGAATTACCTGCAAACACGGCGGTGCTTGTTGTGATTTTTCCTGTCTTTTTCTCTGAGCTGTCAACTACGGTACACTTTCCTGCATTTCCTGTAATCGCATTGTCACCGAGGTTCAACAGATAACCATTGAGGTCGAGCGTAAAGTTTTTGTAGAATGTAAATGAGTCTGCTGAACTCACATCCATATCCTCATTTAACTTAACCGTCTGACCGTCCTTAGCATAAACAAGGGCAAGTGACGCATCCTTTTCCTTTATGTTCTTAGCAACACTTCCGTCTGCATTGTAGATAGTTGCAGCATATTTTACATCCGGGTCCTCCTTTTCAGTACCCTCAAAGACTGTTGTATATCCTGCATACTCTCCATCACTTACCTCGCCTAAGATATATCCTGACTTTGTCTCATAAGGTCCGCTCACGGCGTCCTTTCCTTCAACAGCCTTAAAGTAACCGCCCTCTATCATTGCAGGTGTTCCATTTACTAAAAGACCAACACCTGACCTTGATTTTTCAGCCGAATATACACCATTTTTTATTGTGACTGTTCCTGCACCGTCTACCGTAAGTGCAGCGTTTAAGTTGTTGTTTTCCGCAAGGATTGATGTTACATTTTCAATCTCTGTATCCTCATCAGAACTAAATGAAAGCCCGCTGAATTTGCTGTTTTTTACAACAGCCTTTCCTGAAGCATCGACTGATCCTTTACCCGATACCTCACAGTCTTCAACATCAGCACTTACTCCCATAAACTCTAATGAGCCTAATTTACTGTTTTTTATGACCATTGTTTCTTTTTCGCCAAAACCTACTGAAACCAGATTATCAGTAGTACAGTTATCCATCTCGAAATCAATACCTTCATCGAGGTAACCGAAATAAACATTATTGATATTTCTGCCGTATCCTGTAAAGCCTGTTGTCACAGCATTATTTGTAAGCGTACAGTTTTTAAGAGTTACCGCGATATGAGGTAAATCCTGCATACAAACATAGCTGCCGGACATTACATAGTTACCTATCTGTCCCTCAATGGCAACTCCGTCAGCCGTAAGAGAACCAGCAGCCACGGCTATTGATGTAGATGTATTTATAGCCTCATCATAACGCTCATGTGTGATTCTTCCTGTCTTATCCTTACTGCTATCCTTTATTGTCACATCTCCTCTTACCGTAAAGATGTTAGCTTTCTGTGCGAGAGTATATCCGTTAAGGTCAAGTGTTCCGCCTTTAACAGTCACATCCTCATCAAATTCAGCATTTGAGGCAAGTTTGACAGTCACACCCTCACTCATTGTCTTAACTGCCTCTGCCATGTCAGTCTTTACATCAGCCTTTGCAGACGCATCATATGTAACATACTCTTTTTCCATCTCGGAAATCGCCGTATCATCGCTTACTTTCTCAATGTTTGCCCAGTCAAGACCAATGCACGCATCCTGATTGATGCTCATAACACTTATATACATTCTGACTGCAACAACATTCTGCTTTAGGTCAGGCACAATAAATGAAATCTGGGCAGGCTTTTTCTTTCCGTTCACAGTATATGTCTTATCAACATGAGCCTTATAACGGTTTCCGCTTGTTGCATTTGCCTTACCGTCAAGATAATTCTGTGTGCTCTCATATACAGTCCAGTCATTTGCCGCATCTGACATCCCCATAGCTTCTATAGCCTGTGTTGCCGTCGTGAGTGTAGCAGTTCCGTCCTTATGGATTACAAGAGTTGCATTTCCCGGGAAACAACCTCCCGCCATAGATGTCTCTTTCATATATCCTGCTGATGTGTACTGCTTTGTCGACTCGGATCTTCCTCCGTTCAACAATTCAATAGGAATACTGTAAGTTCCCGGTGCGAGTTTCTTCTGGAAACTTCCCCGTCCGACGGTAACCTGTGCAAGCTCCAGCTTATCCATTGCTGCTATAAGTGCCTGTCTTCCCGTATATTCATCATTCTTGTCTCCACGAATTGATATTTCTTCATTTGCCGTAGCGATTGCTGATGAAATAGCTTTTGAAGCATTCTTCCAGCTATCTGCCGTATAGTCTTCCTCATTGAGATTTTCAGCTTCTTTTATAAGGGCTTCAAGTTTTGTTTTATCACTTGACTTGATAAGACTTGAAATATTGTCAGTAATATTGTTTGCAGCAACTCTAACATCATAACCTGATTCTCTGCGTTTGCCTGCATTTGTATCTATACTTTCCTTAAGAGTTTTTGCCTTAGTTACATTGTCTGAAATCTTAATTCCATAGTTCTTCCATGACTTCTCCGTATATTCATTTTCCGTATGTTCTTTAAGGAAAGTCTCTCCTGTTTCAACTGCTGCCTTAAGTTTCTCTATTTCAGCTTCGGTTGCTGCAGCCTTAAGTTTTCTCAACAGTTTCTTAAGATTACTGTCAGATGTTGATATAGCCGAACCCGCTGCCGTCTTTGCCTTTGCGACAGCTTCATCTATTTGTGGTTTATACTGTTCCCAACTATCTGTCGAATAGTCTGTCTCCACTAATGCCTCTGCCTTTTTTATAGTTTCTGCCAATGCTTCTGACGCCGCATCACTCTGCGAACTGCTCTCAGCCGCTTTGACAAACACCATATTGTTAGTCGGTGCACTTGTTACGACCAATGCCGCCGCAAGTATTCCTGCCGCCGCCTTACAAAAGATATTTTTCTTTCTCATGTTATCCTCCTTAAAAGAATAGAATTAAAATTGCACTACCTGCTTTTCAAAATCCGACCGATGTATTCGCTCCAAATATTTTAATGTCAGGTTTAAGTTCATTTTGACAACCTTGAGTTACCTTTTTCTGCTTCAAGTTATATGCATCTAACTCAAATCTCAAAAAAAAGCTGCTGACAATAACTTAATTGGCAGCCACTTTGTTACCTCTATTGTCAACATCATTGTAAAAACGCTTTACATCGTTCCTTACGACGCTTAAGTATATCAGAGCATTTGATTTTTGCAAGAATATTTTTTTGATGCATATTTGCACGAAATCCATTATTAATTGAGAAAACTTAATCAACTTCCAAATAATTCCATGCTGAAACCGCTTGTTTTCAGTATTTAATATTTTCGGTGCAATCGTGCAACTATTTTTTTACATGAGATATTTTATCAGTAATTTCAGTGTTTTTTCGGCTTTTCTCCTACTTTTCTCACCCATATAGCCGTTTGAAAATGTCTTTTGCACACTTTTTTTAACACATAGTGCATTATTGCATATTTAAAGTTCACTACCCAACATTTTTATCTGCATTGAGGTTGAAAGTCTGATTGCAAGCCTGATTTTTCTTTATTGTATATTCGTATTATATTGTCATTGAAAATAATGCCACCGACTCCGGCATATGCACATTTCCCACCGAACATTGCATTTTCATATTTACTGTTCCGTTCATAAACTGACCTATGCCTGTTCCGGAGTTGACAAACTGTATCATATTTACCGGGATAAGTATCTCATCACCCTCTTTGATGGCTTCTTTATATGTAATCCCATCAAAATACATGACCTTGCTCACCTCTCCCATCATCATATGACCGTTGACTGCTGAATTTGCAGATACTCTCTTTGATTTTAACCTTATCGTACCTTTTCCGTTTTTCACACTCAGCGTACAAGGATTTTCAAATCCGTTATTAGCCATTGAAAGCACATTGCCGTCCTCCGAACACATTCTGTAAAATACATACGAAAACTTATAATCACCATCCCTCATAAGTTTGCAAAGAATATTTCCGCTGAACGCACACTCCCCCCTGAGTTCATTTTTTATCCTGTAACGCTCATTGGCTTCATCAAGCACATTCATTGTCTCCTCGGATGCACTTAGTGCCCATCTGACGGCATCTTTTTTTGCATTTTCTTCGCTTATCCCCTCATAAAGCAGGTGATTAATAAAAATCCCAACCTTATATTTGTACTCCTCAATCTTCTTTTTGCCAGTCTCTGTCAGTCTCGGATGACGCTCGACTTTTTTATCCACAAGCCCTTCCTGTTCAAGTGCCGACAACACTCTGCTTATCTTGTAACTCTTTTCATTTAATATCTTAGCTATCGACGATACATTTTTTTCCTCGTCAACATTGTCGCAGAGTGCCATAAGCACCTGATTTTTTAAAACTTCACTATCATCATTCATGGTTCTTTATAAATCCCCTTTCCATTTTTTAATGTTTAGGTATTTGTCAAACTACTTATAGGCTATGTTAATTGTGCAAATGCCTATAATGTTTTATGTATTTACTAAGGGTCAAAAGCAGATAACAATGTATGTTTACATACAAATTGCTATTTGATGGGCAAAATACCTTTTTACCCCAACATCATTATATTTTAGCATGAAATAATTTTCAGATTAACCATGACTGATGAATAAAATTTATCAAAAAGCAGATATTTCTGTCACACTGACAGATTTATACTTGCCGCAACTTCCGTCTGTCCTCCTTCACTTTGCTCTGCCGAAATCATAGTCTGCTCTGTGGCAAGTTTTGAAGTATCTGTAATTGCCTGTGTCATATCAATGCCAATTCCCGCTCCCCGACTCTGTGCCATCATGATACCAAGATCTCCGCCGCCTCGTTTCCAGATTTCAATCTTTTCTTTGAGATAAGTCATATCCGCATCGAGCATTTTATTATTTTCCTCACCTCTGTGAGCCAGTTTTTCTTTTTGCTCCTGTTTCCTTATCTCCTCCTCAATCTCGTTAAGTTCTTTCTGCTGCCAGACTCTTATTTTTTCTTCAGAAATCCTCATAACAACATCTTTCTTTGATGAAATATATTTATCATCATCCCTTTTGTTCATAACTTCCTGCTTGATATTTGCAAGTTTCTTTTTAGCAACGGCTATCATTTTCTTTGCATGGGAAATCGCAATATTAATCTCATCATCATCGTAATTTCCGCTTGCCGCCTTTCTCTTAAGAGCCGCAAGATTTGAACTTGCACTAGAAACGGCATTACTCGCCTGCGAAACACTTTTTGCACTCCGAATACTTGACGATACCTTTTTATAGCTGTAATTTAAAACTTTCTTTGTTTTCGTCTCTGTTTTTTTGATATTCTTCTGAGTCTCTTTCATCCTGTCAAGCATATCTTTCAGACTCTCAAGCTGTTTTTCAAACTTTTCGTATTCCTCTTCCTTTTTGCTTTTCTGTGACTCCTTATCCGAAGCTTCACTAATCAAAACACCGCTCCCATTATCTTCACTGTTTTCAATGCCGTTCTTATTCTTTCCTGCTGCCGTTTTATTTGCTTTATCAGAAACATCATCCATATTTTCAGCCTTTTCATTACCCTCACTAAGTTCAAGCATAACACCGTCATCTTCCGTCAGATATGTACTTTTATCTCCGGTTCCCGCCCTGTTTACCGAAATTCCTATTCCATTCTCAGTTCTAATATCAACCCCGGAACTTTTCACACTGTCATCCCTTTTAGCACTGCTGTATCTTCCGGCGGTCGATACATTTTTCTTTCGCTTTGCATTATCCGTCCTGCTGCTCTTTGTTCCATGCCCAATCTGTTTACCCCCTGCCTGAAACAGCGAACCACTGTTAATTACAACTGCCATAAAACTCCCTCCTAAACTTGAGCCTTTTTTCTTTAACTCATTTTTTCATAATTCATTTGACACTGTCAGTCCGTCTGTATATCTATAACTCACCGTTCATCTCTGTTGTGCAACCGATAATTTATGACAATTCAGTCTTTCACATCTTAAATTTATAATTTTATAAGCAGACTGCCAGTCATTGCTTCACAACTTATCTTTATAACTCCTTTAAATTTATATCGGCAGTTTTTAATCAGTATCTACAGTTTTATTCGGTTCTCATGAATTTTCCCACAATTTCTCAACATCAATTAACAGCAATTCAACCATATTTCCACTTATTTTCCACATGGATTTTGCAAGTTATCCACAAGTTATCCACAAATTGTGCATAAATCCTATTTCCAATCTCTTTTCTTGACTTTCGGGCATAGCAATGTTAAAATCTTTTTGAACATATGTTCATATTAGACTTTTACAAAACTTACCACCATAAAAACAGGCATTTACAATACTTATATTATCCATAATTTAAGCGGCTATTTGCAATCCTCTCTGCTACCTCCTCATAACACAGCCAGTTTTGCTATCGCCTAAAAATAAAGCACTTGAAAGGAACTGCTGCCTATGAAAAGAAACCGAAGTATTTTAAAAATTATTACATACACTTTATACATTATCATTTCATTTGTAATTTTAATATTTATCCTATATTATAGTAAAAATAAAGAAATAAAATTTATCCTTAGTTCCATCGGCATATGGTTTTTATTCTTCCTGTTCTGCGTCTATAAAATATGCAGGGCAAGAAAGCGTGCAGGCTTTTTTGAAAAGGGCATATATGACGCTGTTGATTTTGACGATATGGATGGTTTTGAATTTGAAGACCTTACCTGTGATATTCTTGTTGCCAACGGCTTTGAGATTGCTGAGAGCACACAGAACAGCGGTGATTTTGGTGTTGATGTTATCGCCGAGAGAGACGGTGTTGTTTATGCGATACAGTGTAAAAGATACCACGGTCCTGTAGGCATTGATGCCGTGCAGCAGGTTTATGCCGGGCGTGATTTCTATGAATGTAATGTTGCCGTTGTTTTGACAAACAGCTATTTTTCAAGAGCAGCACAGAGACTTGCCGACAAAATTGGAGTTGTACTTTGGGACAGGGATATGTTTAAAGAATTATTATGATGGAGAAATTTATGAACACCATTAAAATATCAGTCAGAAACCTTGTCGAGTTTATATTAAGAAGCGGCGACCTCACGACCTCATCAGGTCTTAAAGACCCGGATGCCATGCAGGAGGGTGCCCGCATCCACAAAAAAATACAGCGAAAAATGAAAGCAGGCTATCAGGCTGAAGCGGCACTATCTCTCACCGTTCCCATAAATTATGACGGCATTGATTTTGAAATATGTGTGGAGGGGCGTGCTGACGGTATTTTTACGGATGATACAGGTTATAATATCGACGAGATTAAAGGTGTTTACAGAGAACTGGCATCTCTTGAAAATCCTGTTGAAGTCCACAGGGCACAGGCACTCTGTTACGGTTATATATGGGCATCAACCCATCAGCTTGACGGCATCGGAATACAGATGACTTACTGTCATATTCCGACCGAAGAAATCAAACGCTTTAATGAATATATTGATTTTAAAACGCTTGAAAAATGGTTTTATGATCTTCTCCACGAATATGCAAAATGGGCATCGTGGGAAATAAAATGGCATGAAAAGCGAAATCTTTCAATTAAAAATATTGAATTTCCTTTTGAATACCGTCCCGGACAGAACACTCTTGTCAAAGGGGTTTATCAGACTATTCTCAGGAAAAAAAGACTTTATATAGAAGCTCCTACAGGTGTCGGCAAGACGATTTCCACTGTATTTCCCGCTGTCAAGGCAATGGGCGAAAACTTAAGCGAAAAGATTTTTTATCTCACGGCAAAGACTATTACAAGAACAGTAGCACAGGATGCATTTAACATATTGACAGAAAATGGCTTACATCTAAAATATGTCACTCTCACCGCAAAAGAAAAGATATGTATTCTCGATAAACCCATGTGCAACCCCGGTTCATGCCCCCGTGCACTCGGACACTTTGACAGAGTCAATGATGCAGTTTTTGATGTTATAACACACGAAGAACATATCACACGGGAAATCGTGACCGAATATGCCGAAAAGCACAATGTCTGCCCGTTCGAGATGTGTCTTGACATATCCACATGGGTAGATGCCGTTATCGGTGACTACAATTATGCTTTTGACCCAAATGCCTGTCTTAAGCGTTTTTTTGGTACAGAAGCATCATCAAACGATTACATTTTTCTTATTGACGAGGCTCACAATCTCGTTGACAGAGCAAGAGAAATGTACTCTGCAACACTTATAAAAGAAGAATTTTTAGCTGTGAAAAAACTCACCAGATTTATGAGTAAAAAAATCACAAATGCACTTGAACGCTGCAACAAATCACTTCTCGCACTCAAAAGAGACTGTGATGTACTTACGGAATGGGATATTCTTAACATAGAAGATTTCGTCATCAGACTCATGCAGCTTGCAAATTATCTTGATGAATATCTTCAGGACTCACGCAACAATAAACATGGTTCAAAAAATGTCAACGGTCAGATAAATTTTATGGAATTTGATGGTGTAGATAATAGCGAACTTTTTCCTGATACAAGAGAGCGACTGCTTGATTTTTATTTTTCAGTCAGGTCTTTTTTGAATACATACGAACTGCTTGATGAAAAATATATTATATACTCAGACTACTCGGATGAGGGTAATTTCAGACTTCATTTGCAATGTATGGACCCATCTACCAACCTTGATAATTATCTTAAAAAAGGAAGATGCGGAATATTTTTCTCTGCAACATTTCTTCCTATTAAATACTATATGGAACAGCTCGCAGGCGGAACAGATGACTATGCCGTCTATGCCCCGTCACCTTTTCTCCCTGAAAACAGACTTATAATGATAGGGCGTGATGTAAGCACCAAATATACAAGGCGTGGTCCAGCGGAGTACAAAAAGATTGCCGACTACATCACAGACTTTGTATCAGCCAAAACGGGAAACTATCTTATATTTTTCTCGTCATATAAAATGATAGATGATGTTCTGCCGTTTGTGGAGGAGAATTTTAGCAAGACATATAATGAGGAAGATTTCACTAAATTATATAATGGCAATATAGAAACAAATGATTATAATAAGGTTAAAGAAATTGAAATTTTAACCAAAACGAATAAAATTATGAATCAACAACAAACTGATGTTTCTGAAATATCAGATATAAAAGACACTTACAACAACGAAAAAAACACAACACCTCGTATATTTATACAATCACCGTCAATGAACGAGCAGCAGCGTGAGGAATTTTTGGAGAATTTCAAGGCAAATCCCACAAACACAACACTTGGTTTCTGTGTCATGGGTGGGATATTCGGTGAGGGCATAGATTTAAAAGACAGCAGACTTATCGGTGCTGTCATTGTAGGCACCGGACTTCCAATGGTCTGCACTGAAAATGAGCTTTTTAAGGATTACTTTGATAGAGAAGATAGATCCGGATTTGACTATTCTTACCGATACCCCGGCATGAATAAGGTCTTGCAGTCAGCAGGCAGGGTTATCAGAACCGACACCGACAGAGGTGCGATACTTTTACTTGATGAAAGATTTATGCAAATGTCGTACCAGAAATTATTTCCTAAAGAATGGTATCCTTATGAGGTTGTGACTAAAAATAATATGAGGGAACGGGTAAAGAAATTTTGGGAAAAGTAAAAGGTAAGGCGGAAAGATAATAGCCTGTCGAGAGCATTATGATGAATAAATACCCCGGCAGACATGAAAACATTTGCATTGTGCATAATAATGTTATATAATTTATGTACTATAAACAGTACAGTTTTTAGTACAAAAGGAGGTTTGACTTATGATAGCAACAAAACAAGTGGATTTACGAGCGAACTTAAAAAAATATTTTGATATTGCATTTTCCGGAGAACCAGTTATAGTTTCAAGAAAACAAAATAAAAATGTAGTTGTAATTTCTGAAAGTGAATACAACGAACTACAAAGAGCAAAAAGAAATGCCGAATACCTAAAACGCCTAAATGAAAGCATGGCTCAAGCCAATGAGGGAAACACCATAACACTGTCATTAGATGAATTACAGGCAATGGAATCAGATGATTGGAAACCATCACAAAAAATGCTTGATTTCATGGAGAAAATAAACAATGAATGATTTCACATTTACCGCCAATGGATTTAAAGACTATTTATATTGGCAAATGCAAGATAAAAAAACATTGAAAAAGATAAATTCATTATTGGAAGATATAAAAAGAAATGGCGCATTAAATGGTATAGGCAAACCTGAAAAGTTAAAAAACAGACCTGAGTATTCAAGAAGAATAGATGATGCCAACCGCCTTGTATATGTAATAGACGAATTACAAAACATAAAGATAATAGCCTGCCGAGGACATTATGATGAATAAATAACCCGGCAGGCATGATAATACCTATCTGCATTCAATCAATCTACGAACGATAATCTCCGTTAATCTTAACATAATCATAAGTGAGGTCACAGCCCCATGCTTTCGCACTCACATCTCCCTGTCCGAGGTCAATATCTATAAATATCTCGTCATTTGCAAGTATCTTTGCGGCTTCGTCCTCTGAGAACTCAACACCTGCTCCATTTTCGCATACTTTCACACTTCCGACTTCTGAGCGAAGTGATACACTGACTTTTGCAATATCAAAATCAGCTTCTGCATAACCGATTGCACAGAGTATTCTTCCCCAATTTGCGTCCTCACCAAACATTGCACACTTAAACAATGGGCTTCTGATAACACTCTTTGCTACGATTATTGCTGTTTCAATATCGGGTGCTCCCCCGCAGGTACATTCAAGAAGTTTTGATGCTCCCTCTCCGTCTGATGCAAGCATCTTTGTCATATTTGACATTACGATATAAAGAGCCTGTTTGAATTTATCATAGTCCTCACCTTCGGCTGTGATTTCTTTATTTCCGGCAAGACCATTTGCCATTACGCTTACCATATCATTTGTGGATGTATCACCGTCAATGCTGAGACAGTTGTATGTAACCTTTACTATATCGCTAAGTGCTTTCTGAACCATCTCTGTTGTAACCGCAACATCTGTTGTAACAAAGTTAAGCGTTGTTGCCATGTTTGGATGAATCATTCCGCTTCCCTTTGCCATGCCGCCGAGATGACACACCTTTCCGTCTATCTCAAACTCTACCGCAACTTCCTTACGAATGGTATCCGTTGTCATTATCGCATCTGCTGCCGCCGTATGACCGTCTGTTGTCATTCCGTCAACAAGTTTCTGCATATAATCTTCAAAAGGTTTTACTGAAAGTCTCTGTCCGATAACACCTGTTGAAGCAACGATTACTTCCTCCGGTTTGATTCCCACGGCATCTGCAAGAAGATTTGAAACTTTTTCAGCAATCTCCTCGCCGTCAGCATTACAGGTATTTGCATTTTTTGAATTAACGATAACAGCCTTTGCCTTACCGCCACTTTTTTCAAGGTGTTTTTTAGTAACAATGATAGGTGCACCTTTTACTTTATTCTGAGTGTAGACACCAGCCGCATTGCATTCCGTCTCACTATAAACAACACCAAGGTCAAACTTTTCCTTAACCGGATTTATTCCACAGTTAAGTCCGTTTGCAACAAATCCTTTGGCAGCACACACACCGCCCTCAATATATTTGTATCCGTCAAAAATCTCTTTAGTCATGTCGAGCCTCCTGTTTTTATTATTAAACACTTTCTCTGAAGATAATGCCTTTTCATGAACCACACACAAAGCTAAAACTTCGCAGTTTTCTGTTTACAAGTGTTTTTTTATTATTTATTTGTTGTACTATGTACTTTCAACATCTTAACTCTTTTTTGAGATTTTCACAATACTTACTTTCTATAAGGCTTTTTCCATCTATTACCGCCCACACCCATCTACATCTGACAGCTTCTATTTTTCTTTTAAATTTTTAATTTTTATTGTAACTTTGCCGTCTTTTTCAAGCTTTTTAAGTTCATCCTCTGTCAATTTTACCTGTTTCCCATTTACATAATATGTCGCAGTTCCATCGGCATATGCAGTGCATGAAACTGAATCACCCTCTGCATATTCTTCGACATCATTTATTTCAACTGCAACCTTTGATTTTTTATCTTCTTCTGATGTCTTACTTATATCTGTTTTCGCCTGTGCTTTATTATCATTATCATCAGCTTTTTTTACTTCACCGCATCTCAAAATCACCTGTTCATCACAAGCCATTTCAATATCACGGTTGATAAAAACATACATCAGCCATACAAGAGGATTGAACCAATGAATACAGACTGCAAAAACTGCTGCCAGTTTCCAAATGTTATCCGCATATTTTATATGAACACTTTCGTGCATCAACACATATTTTATTTCATTATCCTCATTAGAAAATACTCCGTCCGATTTCTTTAATTTCACAAATATTTTTGGAAATATTATCTCCGGATGTATAATTCCAAATGTTATCGGTGTTGCCGTCATATCAGAAACATAAAGTTTTACATATTTCGGCAAAATTTTCATCTGTCTGATGTTCTGCTCAAATTCCTCCTGTAATGGTAATGCAACTTTAAACTTTTTGTACTCCCTATAATATGAAACTGCAAAAAACACAATTAAAACAACTGCCACAAGTCCCCACCCTGTCAACACTAAATTTATATTGTTATTTTCAGAATACAGATTTTGCGGCTTTGACATCACTGATGCCCCTGCTGCATAATATATTCTGGACTTATTTTCACTTCCAAAAAGCCCACCCAAAATATTTTTTGCACCTCTGACCATTCCAATGAAAGGCTTTGCAATACCAAATGTTATCGGAAGATTAATCGGTATTATCAAACGAAGCAAAACAATTTTCCACATTGTTACGATAAATCTCTTTGAGAAATAATTTCCGTCAATTTTTTCTAATATAATCGTAAGTACAATAAGCACTCCTGCCGAAACACTCATGTCTATAAGCATTTAAACACCTCACTTCATTTGATTTACCATATCCTTTAACTGCTCCAGTTCTTCCGCCGTTAAACTGTTCTCAGACAACATTGCTGCAAAAAAATTCTTTTTTGACCCTTCAAACATACGGTCTATAAGTTCCTCTGTCTCATATTCCTGTGCATCTTTCTTTGAAATAAGTGCCCTGCATCTGAATTTTGGTTCAAATCTTTCAACAGCACCTTTTTCAATACATTTTTTAATAACTGTATATGTGGTATTTCTATTCCACCCTATTTCTTCTTTTAAAATCTTTGCTATATGTCCTGCTGTCAATTCACCCTCTTTCCATAAAATTTCCATAACTTTCAGTTCTGAATCATAAAGCTTTATTCCCATGGTAATTCCTCCCTGTATTTTCAGTTTAAAAAATGACTATTGCAATAGTTATTACACTTTTATACTATCACGATAGTCATTTTCAGTCAATATTATTTTTGTGTTAATTCTGTGAACAATTACATACAACTGCATAGATTATTATTTCTTGTACTTTCCAACCAGCCGTTTCCCCTGACCGCTCAAACTTGAAGTTATTCATTTAATTCAGCCTCAATATCTTCAATGGTAGGCATGCTACCTTTGAACTCTTCTGGTATAAGTTTTGATAATTCATAACTAGAAATACCAAGTGGTTGGCTAGTAGATTCTAATGCATACCGGGCTTCTACTTTATCCATATCTTTACAAATCAGAAGTTACATTACTCAAAATTTTACAGATTGATAACCTTCGGTTCTTCTGTGAATGAATAAATAGTTGCGATGCCACTTTCAAAAACGAATACCGTCATCAAATTGTCATCGACAGTATACATAGACTGGAGAGCATTTTTATTTGCTTCCATCATGGCTACACGAGCTTCACGGCGAGTATCTTCTTTTACTGCACCTTTCACACGAATCCAAGTACCTTTGTTCATTCCACACATTTCAACTTTTCCATTTACTTTCATCTGGTTGTAAACATCTTTTTTATTATTCGTTACAATATAAAGCTTTCCTTCAAATTCACATACAGCACCAAATGGGCGAACATGTGGCTGGTCTCCTTCTACCGTGACAAGATAAAAAGTTTTAACAGGTAAATGGTCTATGTATATTATGCATTTGTTAACAGATGGTCCCATCCGGATCAGATTGTGCATTAAACACACTTGCCATTGATGAACCACTAGAATATGCGAGACTGTATCTTGATAGGAATTTACAGATGTGGGTAGATGCAGAAGATTCCTTGACATTATAGTAATGTTTAAAAAAAGGGGATGTCTATTGACTCAATATTCTGCAGGAGTAAAAATGAACCGTTATGATATACTACTTTAAATCCAAAGCAGCACGGATCCTTTGGCTCAAGGGAAATTTCAAATTCATAATCATCCCCGTCGTAAACAACATCCACAAACGGGATCATAAAATTGTATACACGATCATACAGATATATCCGACTGCATATCTTCCACTGCGTTCTGTCAGTACCATCTTGCTTCGTTCAAGTTTAAATCCATTTTTGCCTTTCGTATATGTGCAGGTAATACCTGTTCCTTCATCGTCAGCACTTGAAAAATACAATTTCTTTCCATAAGAAAATCTGTAGATGAGATATCTTGACGATTTCGCAACCTGTTTGTAACGTCCGGAAACTTTTTGATACAATACCGTATTAAGTGTATTGTCATTATGCTTTTCCATATAAGTTCTGCCATTTGATTTGAACGTCCGCGATGATGCCTGCACCGTTGTCGTCCTGACATTGGTTATCGCAAAACATCCCAGAACCATAAACAATAACAACAGACATAGTTTCAAATGCTTTCTCTTTGTGTTTTTCATTTTCTTTTTTCTTTTTCGTATTCTTTCAGTTCTTTCAGAGCCTTCTCACCCTGTGGGTAAAGAATGATGATATTAAAGATCGTCATCAGTCCGATTCCAACATCACCAAGATCCCACACAAATGTATATGCTGCAAGGCCGCCGATGAACAGCATCACAAGCGCCAGTACTTTGTATGCAGTCTGTGAAGCCCAGTTATCTCCGAAAAGATATGCAACATTGCATCTCGCATAAAAAAGGATGCCCAGAAACGTCGAAAAACTGAATAAAAACAGCGTCGCCGCAATAAAGATCACACCAAAACGGCCAAGATGATGTTCCATTGCTGTCTGCAGAAGATCCATTCCTGAAAGTCCTGTAACTTTTTCTTCCGGCGCAAGCAGCATGATAAATGCTGTACAGCTGCAGATCACGATCGTATCCACAAATACCCCGAGCGCCTGTACCAATCCGGCTTTGACCGGCTGGTCACATTCTGCCGCTGCTGCCGCACACGGAGCAGATCCGGAACCTGCTTCATTCGAAAACAGTCCACGTTTGATTCCATTCATTAGGACTGCGCCAAAACCGCCGGCTGCTGCCTGTCGGAATCCAAATGCTTCCTCAAAAATTCTTGCAAAAACACCCGGCAAACTTCCAAGATTCATCACAATGATCAGAATCGTGATTGCAAAATAGCATACCGCCATGACCGGCACTACCATATCCAGGATCTTAACTGTCGCATCTTTACGAAGCACTATCACAGCAGCCACAGCAACAAGTACTACCGTCATAAAGATCGGCGGAATGGAAAATGCATTTTTAAATGAAGAAACAACAGAATTGCTGATCACTTGACTGATACCGCACCAGCAGATCAGACCGGAGATTGCAAACAACACAGAAATCACCACTTTGTTTCTCTTTTTCTTCTGTTTTTCTTCTACATATGCATGAATATAATACGCCGGACCGCCGCGGTAACCTCCGTACAGCGGATCTTTTTCTTTATAAAGCTGTGCCAGTGTCGCTTCAATAAAAGCTGTTGATGAACCGATAATTGCCGTCACCCACATCCAGAAAACTGCACCGGCGCCGCCTGCCGAAATTGCCGCAACAACACCGATCAGATTTCCCATACCGACACGGGTTGCCGTCGAAACGATCAATGTCTGAAATGAAGACAGACTGTTTTTTTCTTGTTTCTTCTCAACCAGTGCCTGCACCATATCCGGGAACAGGCGAATCGGCAGAAAACGCGTCCGAACCGTAAAATAAATTCCTGTAGGAATCAGTAATATAATCAGAAGCGAAATTCCCAGAGTGCTGCCGCCCGGCAGTGGAATCTGCACCAGATCTCCCCACAGAAAACTATATACTTTCTCAATCAGAGTAACTATCATACTTTAAACCCTCTTCCATACTCACAACATCCGGGATACATGCTGCTCACGTCATCTACAACAGCCTGATTCCCGGACAGATACCATAATAGTATAGCCCATATTAACCCTTAAACGCAAGTACTTTTAGGGTTTAAAGTCAAAAACTTTAAATAATTAAATCTTTCACCTTACCAAAACTGTTCACATATATCCAGTGTAAACTTTCTTGCTTCCTCTACCGCCATATTCATATCCGCCGGCGAAACTCTTCCTTTTAATAAAATCACATCATCTTATTTGTCGTTGAAAATAAATAGTTTATTTACTGGCAATCAAGCTTTCAACTATGTTTGAAGCCTACAGCATCGTTTAACATGGAATTTCATCAAGTATTGTTTGCATTATCTAAATACCATTGGTTCACTGGTAACATTCCGCGAGGTGTTTTTTGTGAACAGAACGGAATTGAAAAGTATATGAAATTTCCAATGTTTAAAAAGGAAACTAAGGATCAGAAATATCATGAAGATCCATTTCGTGCAGTTAACTTCAGAATTGATGAGCAAGGTGTCATGAGATGTCCTAACGATAAAGCATTCCATATTTTATACAGAAAAAATGTGAGGGGAAATCAATACGGACGTAAGGAAGAATTGTATGAATGCGAAGACTGTAGTGGATGTCCATATGCAGAGAAATGTAAGAAGACAGATAAGAATCGAACCGTTCGATACAAGCAGAAGGCACTTTCGGAATTATGAAAAACGACCATTAGTACAAGAGAATTGTCCGAAGAGGTATTCATTCAGTCAAACTGGAAGTTTTACTTGTGGCGATAGGCCACAATCTATATAAATATCAGAAAAAAAAGATGAGAAACAGAACTGCCGCATAGATTCAAAAAAAGAATTTCTATGGGGTAGGGGAAGTGCGCTTTCTTTGCGCATGATTTCAGTCATTTATACACAACAGGTACAAAAAGGGAGATGCGAAAAAACTCAATCGAGTTTTTTCACATCCCCTTTTTATATGTAGACCTCTATTTATTTGTGCTGTCTGCATCAATTACAGACTTAATCTGCTTCATAAGGGCATCATAGTTGTCCTTGTTATCAATTCCGCCGAGCATTGGTTCACCTACAATATTGCCATTTCTGTCAACAAGTATAGTTGTTGGAAAGGCCATGATTTCTGAGGCATATTTACCGGCAGCACTAGAGGAGCCAATTGACAGATTACGATATTTGACACCCTGGCTTTCAAGAACAGAGGCAGCCTCTTTGATAGCTTTTTTATTGCCATCGAATGTCTCAGTGTTGATGCCAACAACTTCTCCGCCCATTGATTTGATAGCATCATTTAATTCGTTAAGCTTGGATAATTCAGCGACACATGGTTTGCAGCCGGTAAACCAGAAATTGACGACTGTTACTGCATTACCGGAAAACAGACTTTCATCAACCTTATTGCCATCAAAATCCTCACCGGAAAAATCACTGAATACAGATGAGGCTTTAGAGCTGTCCTTCTTGTTATCGTCTGATGATGTATTTTTGTTTTCAAGCTCTGCTATCTGTTTCTCGATTTTGCGTATGGTTTCAATATCCTCATTAAGTGTTTTAAGCTCATCGTCTGTGAATGAATTCTTGTTTGATTCTACGGTGCCGGCAAGATAATCAGCATAATTTCCATTTGGATCGGCATCACTTTTGTTCATCATGCCAAATGCCTTGTTCCACACATCATCGTGATCTGCAAAAAGCTGATTTTCCTGCTGATATAAATCATCCAGCCTGGAATTTGATTTGCCGGATGCTTCTGAGCCGGCTTCAGTCTGAGTGTTCTTAGAATCTGTTGTGGAATCTTGCTTTACGCCACATGCTGTAAGTGATAATGCTATGCAGAGTGTAAAAATAGAAATAAATGATAATTTGTTTTTCATGAGTAATTCCTCCTTTAAAATAATAGTAAAATGTTTAATAGCTATCTGTTGTCATTTTTTTGACATGATTTTCCCATAAACCGGTAGCAGATGGCGTCCTTCGGACATGCCTTTATGCAGGCACCGCAGCGTATGCACTCGGGGTGATCCGGTGTCTTACACACATCCACATCCATCTTACATGCCTTTGAGCATTGACCGCATCCGACACATTTGCTGCTATCAACGGTGATTTTGAGCAGGCTGACCTTATTAAATAATGAGTAGATTGCTCCAAGCGGACAAATCCATTTACAGAAGGGCCTGTAAAATAAGATACTTAGTACAATCACTGCAATTAAAATCATACACTTGAAAGAAAAAAGCTTTCCCAGCGCAGAACGGATAGCCGCATTTCCAATAGATAACGGTATAGCACCCTCTAAAACACCCTGAGGACAGATATATTTGCAGAAGAACGGGTCTCCCATTCCTATAGAGTTCGTTACAAGCATCGGAAGAAGTATAACGAAAACAATAAGAATGACATATTTTAGGTACCTAAGAGGCTTTAGTTTGGCTGTGGATAATTTCTTTCCGGGGATTTTATGAAGTAAATCCTGAAACCATCCAAATGGGCACAAAAAACCACATATAAATCTGCCGAGAGTTACACCGAGTAAAATAAAAAATCCGGTTATGTAGTATGAAAACTTAAATTTTGATGATCCGACAACTGCCTGAAATGCCCCTATTGGACAGGCTCCTGTCGCGGCAGGGCAGGAGTAGCAGTTTAATCCGGGTACGCATACTGTTTTTGCATTGCCCTGATATATTTTACCCTTAAATAAATTTGGAATATGAATATTTGTCAGCAGCGTTGCTGCGGCCTGTATCCAGCCACGTATTTTTGCCAGTTTTCTTGATAGTAATTTCTTTTCCTTATCCAATTCCAACACACTCCAGACATAGTTTTATTGCTTTACCAAGCACTGTAGCCGCCTCACCTCTGACTGCACCATAGCTTATCATGGATACACCAAGGATAAGCAGAATGATTTGACATATTTTTTGGTATTTCAACATAATGTTGCTCCTTTTTGTTGTATTGTTGACCAGCTGACTTTGGTATTATATAATATAGGTTGTAAAATTATTGTTAAGAAGCAGGAGAATATTTTGAGATTATTAATTGTTGAGGATGAGAAACAAATATGTGATATGGTTGCAAAGAGTCTGTATGCTGCCGGTTATGAAGTGGATACCTGTTATGATGGGAAAGAGGCTCTTGAATGTATACTTTCGGAGAATTATGATCTGATAGTTTTGGATTTGAATCTGCCGGGGATGGATGGCATGGAGCTTCTTAAGGAGCTTAGAAAATACAATGATGAAACTAAGGTTTTGATATTATCTGCAAGAGGTCAGATTGCTGATAAGGTAGAGGGACTGGATGCAGGAGCAAATGATTACATGGAAAAACCATTCCATCTGCAGGAGCTTGAGGCACGTATCAGAAGCCTGACAAGAAGGAAATTTGTACAGAATGATATATGTCTTAAATGCGGAGAAATAAAGTTTGATACGATTAAACGCGAGGCATATGCAAAGGAAGATCCGGTTCCACTGACAAGAAAAGAGAATGGTATTTTGGAATATTTACTTATCAATATAGGCAGACCGGTGAGTCAGGAGGAGCTGATAGAGCATGTGTGGGATGCCACGGCAGACAGCTTTAGCGGAGCAATCAGGGTACACATGTCTTCACTTAGAAAAAAGCTTAAGGCGAAGCTTGGATATGATCCCATTCAGAACAAGGTAGGTGAAGGCTATAAAATACGGGAGGAGTCTGACAGATGAAAAGAATGTCGCTACAGTGGAGACTTACGTGCATTACTACATTGTGTATTGCTATTATATGTGGCTGCCTGACTATGTTTGTCTATAAAAACGGTGTGCATTACATCGATTCTCTGCAGAATGCGGTAGAGTCACAGGGGGATGAAAAAGGAAACAAATCAGATGAAATATATATCAGCATACCGGACGATAAGTGGGATGAGTTTGCGAATGAATTTTCGGTTCAGGTGTACAATAATAAAGCCGACTATAAAAGAAACAGTCTGATAATCACGGTTTTGCTGGCGCTTTTGGGAGGTGTCGTCACTTATTTTATAAGCGGGCATGCACTCAGACCAATCAGGGAGTTTTCAGATAAAATTGAAGAGGTACAGGCTCAGAATCTGTCTGATTCAAGAATAGAGGAAAACAATGTTAAGGAACTGAACCAGCTGGGTATTTCTTATAATAAGATGCTTGAGCGTCTGTCGGAAGCATTTGAGATACAGAGACAGTTTACTGCAAATGCAGCACATGAGCTGCGTACTCCATTAGCGTTAATGCAGGTACAGCTTGATTTATATAATTCTGCCTCTCACCCGGGAAATGATGCAGACACTTTGCAGACCATAAAAATGGTTACGGAACAAAATGATAAATTAAACAGGATGGTAAAGACTCTTCTTGACATGAGTGAGCTTCAGACGGTGGGAAGGGATGATAAAATTATATTGGATGCTATTGTTGAAGAGGTTTTGGCAGACCTTGAGCCTCTTGCAGTGGAAAGGAATATAAAGCTGATTGGAAAATGTGAGGATGCCACTATGATAGGAAGTGATATCCTTATTTACAGGCTTGTATACAATCTGGTTGAGAATGCCATCAAATATAATCATCCGCTCGGACAGGTTACAGTAACCGCATATCAGAGAAACAAGCATGTTTATCTGTCTGTAGAAGATACGGGAAGCGGAATACCAAAGGAGCTTAGGGAGAGAGTGTTCGAGCCATTCTTCCGTGTGGATAAATCCAGAAGCCGGGAGCTGGGTGGCGTAGGGCTAGGTCTTGCTTTTGTCCGTGAAATCGTTAGAGTACATGATGGCAGTATTTGTATCAAATCAGGCAAGACTGGGGGAACGATTTTCGAGGTGACTTTTGCACAGCATTCAATGTAGCGTTCCATTTTACACATTTGTCAACGCTATTAAAACAGATTTGCTAAATGAGAAAAATAGAATAATTTATCAAAAACGCTGAGAATAATTTCTTCTCAGCGTTTCCGACAACTATTTTCCTTCCTTTGGCACCCTGTTTCACTTTTGGCAAATAATTTCCAATAATCATAAACAGCAGTCCAGTTCCATAGTAAATTACTGCCATAAACAGATTTTCACTTTCACCAGTTACGGCACACCTACACCAGCAACCTGCTCTCAAACGGGGCAGCTCCAAAAGATGTACAGGAACTGTTAGGACATTCCGATGTCAGTACCACAATGAACATTTACGCTCACTCAACAAGAAAAGCAAAGCGGGATTCCGCAAGACTTCTTGATAAAGTAGCGAGCAACGCTTAATAAAAAATCCCCTTATTTCCCTTGCGGATTCCTCACAAGTTCATAAAATAATATTCTTTATTCCTTTTATTTTCTCACTCTTTCTTCCCAAACAAAATCCTTACCGAATTAAGCACGCATATCATTGCAACTCCGGAATCAGCAAATACAGCCATCCACATTGATGCAATTCCCACAAATCCAAGAACCATTACAAGTGCCTTTATTATAAGTGCTCCTATTACATTCTGCATTGCAACGGCTTTTGTTTTCCTGGCAATCTTTATACTTTCAGGTATAGCTGAGAGTCTTGAATTCATAAACACAACATCTGCCGCTTCTATCGCTGCATCTGCTCCGCTTCCCATAGCCGCTCCTACATCTGCCCCTGCAAGTACCGGTGCATCATTTATTCCATCACCGACAAACATAACCGTACCCTTTTCCTCACGGATTTTTGAAAGATTGTTAAGTTTATCCTGTGGAAGCTGTTTTGCATAGCAGGCATCTATTCCCGCTTCTTTTGCTACCATCTCGGCATTTTTCTGTGAATCTCCCGTAAGCATTGCTGTCCAGAGTCCGTACCTCTTTATGTCATTTATCGCCTGTTTTGAGTCTGATTTTATCTTATCATTGATAACAATATATCCTATATATTTTCCCTCAAAAGCAAGCAATACCTCTGTTCCATAAATTTCTTTTGCTTTTTCAGGCACTTCAATCCCATTCATGGCAAGAAGTTCTAAATTTCCACATAAAAGTTTTCCATCCTCAAGCGTGACTTCCATTCCTTTTCCGGAAATTTCCTTTATATCCGCAACCTGAGGTATATCGAGTCGTCTGTTTTTCACTTCCTCCATAATACTCGTAGCTATCGGATGTGTTGAACGGCTCTCTGCTGCCCCTGCAAATGCAAGCACTCTGTCCTCTGTATATCCACCGTCACTTACTATCTGTGCTACTTTGAAATTTCCCTCCGTCACTGTTCCTGTCTTATCCATGACAACTGCTTTTACCGCTGCAAGTGATTCAAGAGAAACACCGCCCTTGAACAAAATTCCTTTTTTAGAACCTGCACCTATTCCTGCAAAGAAAGCAAGCGGTACACTAAGAACAAGTGCACAAGGACAGCTTATTACAAGAAAAGTAAGTGCCGTGTATATCCAGTAATGCCAGTTTCCCGTTATAAATGACGGGATAACCGCCGTAGCCAAAGCCGCAAATACAACGATAGGTGTATATACTCTTGCAAATTTGCTTATAAATCTATCAATCTTAGGTTTTGATGCCGCCGCATTTTCAACCGCTTCAAGAATACGGCTTACCATAGACTCTTCCAAAATTTTCTCAACCTTTACATATATAACCCCCGACATATTTACACAGCCCGAAACAACTTCACTTCCCTCTTTTACCCCTACAGGAACAGGCTCACCCGTTACCGCCGAAGTATCAATGCGGCTGTCACCCTTGATGATAACACCGTCAAGCGGTATTCTATCGCCCGGTCTTACCTCGATAACATCTCCAACCTCTATTTCCTCAGGGTCAAGTTCTATTACATTGTCTCCGTCTACATATCTTACAATCTCTGGACGCATATCAACTGCTTCCATAATCTGTTTGCGGCTCTTTCCGACTGCAATATCCTCAAAAAGCTCGCCAATCTCATAAAACAGCATAACTCCTACTGCCTCCGGATATTCACCCGTTGCAAATGCACCGATTGTTGCGATGCTCATAAGGAAGTTTTCATCAAAAACTTTTCCTCTGAAAAGATTTTTAACAGCCTTTAAGACAACCTCACCACCAAGTATCACATATGACACAACGAAAAGAGCTATATACACAGCCGGCATAGCATTAAGATATTTCTGACAGACAACACCACCTATAAAAACGAATGCACCGGTTACAATTTTTATAAGTTCCAATTTGACATCATCATCTCCATCTTCATCCGCTTCAACTGATTTCTCCTTTTCACTGCTATATTCCTCAATAACAGTTCCCGGTTCCATTTTGTCTGCTATCTCTCTAAGTTTTGGAAGAACTTCGTCGGGATTTTTGGCTTCTACCAAAAGCTGGCTTGTTGCAAAAGTCAATGTAACCGCCACATCCGGCAGTTCGTTCATCTTTTTTTCAACTTTAGCTGCACAGTTCGCACAATCAATGCCCTCTATACGATACTTTTTCTTAGCCACACCCTCAAGGTGCTTATAATGATGCTCGTGTTCTTTATGCTCTCCACAGCAACAATCATCATCGCAGCAATCGTCTTTATCGTGGTGATGATGATGTTCATGTCCCTCATGCTCTCCACGACAACAATCGTCTTCGCAACAATCTTCGCCATGGTGGTGATGTTCATGTCCCTCATGCTCTTCACGACAACAATCGTCTTCACAGCAATCGTCGTCATGGTGGTGAGATTTCTTCTTTCCTCCATGTTTTCTTGTCTTTGAGATTTCCTCTATCACCGTGCCCGGCTCCATCTTGTCGGCAATTTTTCTAAGTTCAAGTAATACCTCGTCAGGATTTTCAGCATCTACCATAAGCTGGCTCGTCGCAAATGTCAATGTAACTTCCACATCCGGCAGTTCATTCATCTTTTTTTCAACTTTAGCTGCACAATTCGCACAGTCAATACCCTCTATATGATATTTCTTTCTCATAATATTACACCTCACTTTTATTTATATTTGTTTGTAACGGTTCAGCCATAAAAAATAATTGCAACACAAAGCTGAATTGTCACATTGATCTGATATATTAAAAACAACATATGAACAATCATTCATATGTTGTTTTTAATATATCATATGCAATAAAAAAAGGCAAGTGAAAATTTGCCGAAATGAAAACGAAATACTCTCCTACTCCTCCACATGCTCAATCCCCTGTCTCAATATAGTAAAAACATGTTCATCCGCAAGTGTGTAAAGCACAGTTTTGCCCTCTTTTCTAAACTTGACAAGCCTGTTCTGTTTCAATATGCGAAGCTGATGCGATATAGCACTCTGCGTCATATTTAAAATAGATGCGATGTCATAAACACACATCTCATTCTCAAACAGAACATAGAGAATTTTAATTCTGGTCGAATCTCCAAAAACCTTGAACAAATCCGCAAGATCATACAACTCACTCTCGTCCGGCATCTTGTTATCAATCTCCTCAGCTGTCTTTTCATCAATCGTCATATATGTTTTCTCATCCATATTAAAACTCCATTCCAAACATTTGATATTTATATTATTACTATTTATCGCTATAAAATCACCAAAACATTATTTTCCAGCATATATCATAAAACATTCTACTTTATTACCAATGACATTTATATACAAAAACACACCCAGCATCGTTAGAAAGCATATTTGTATGTAAAGCACATCCGGCATTGTCACAAAACATTTTCATATGTAAAGCACATCAAAACTTACAATATAATATTGTACTAACAGCCGACTTTCATTGCACTGAATTGGATTGTGCCTACACATCCATCCCAAGTCTCCTCAACGCCAACTTAGGTATCTCCCCTGAGCTCCTTATATCAAGAATACTCTCCGTCTCCGTAAGTCCATTCTGATACCACATGACAGCCTCCGAAACATTCCCGATACTTTCATAATAAACTCCCAGTTCACAACATATCTCAGCACATAATGTAGTAGCCGCATCTTTGAGGGCACATTCCATAAATGCCACCGCATCACCCTTCAATCTATAACACCTTGCCAGCACACAAAAGGCTTCTTTCACTTCATCTATACTTCTGCCATCTTCTTCAAGCGTTCTTTTAAACAGACGCTCAGCCTTTAAAAAATCTTTATCTTCTCCCGAACGGAAAAGCTCCATCGCATACATATGATGAAGTTTCTTTGAAAACCTTTTCCCATCTGCCGCTATCCTCTCAAATGCTTTAAAATCTCTTGTTGCATGATTTGTAAGCGGTCTGTGTTCCACAATAATATCACTGTCATATACAACCGGGTCTATTCTTAAAGTCTCATGTATCTGGTCTATCCAGGTAAACGCTCTTAATCTCTTATAAAGTTTTGGTCTGTATTCCTCTTCAAAATTGTAAACCGTACTTAATTCAGCCGGTGTATGATAAATCATCTGAACAATTTCTATCTCAGGAAGCATTATCTTCTTTAACTGACGAAGCTTTTCTTTGTTTTCATTATCCAGATATTCATCTGCATCTGCTGTATAAATATAATCACCAACTGCCTTTGATGCCGCAAAATTTCTTGCATCTGCAAAATCATTGCACCATTTATAATCAAAAACCTTATCGGTATATTTCTTTGCAATTTCTTTTGTCCTGTCAGTTGAACCAGTATCTACGATAATTATCTCATCCATGATATCGCAAAGACTGTTGAGACACCTTGAAAGCACTTCCTCCTCATCCTTCACTATCATACATAAACTAAAAGTCGTCATACCATCCCTCGTTTCATGCCTGTTTACTCTCATCAATTTTATCTATAAATTTTATATATAAATTTTATATATACACTGTACCTGCATAATTTTAATCTGAAAGCCTTGCTGTGGCAAATTTATGGATTTAAAAATGCAAAGCAAGGCTATTCTGTTAATATTGTTATTCCTGCATATCATCCGTACCTACATCATCCGGATTGGAATTATCTCCACCACCAACATCGTCCGGCTGTGAATCTGTTCCGTCACCGGTATCTCCCGTATCAACATTGTCACTTGACGGCTTTTTAGTAGGAGGTGTTTTATCACCGCTATCACCCGTATCTGTTCCATCGTCAGTTACTGGTGCTTCTGTCGGTTCTGTTTCATCTGCTTCTGCTGCATCCGGATCAATCGTAGGCACAGCCGTTGCCGTTGTATTTCCATCCGAGCCATAACTTCCACTGTATCCGCTTGATGAACTTGTACTCTTTTCTCCATCATAAGACTTAAATTCAACATTCTTAAGCCCCTGATGTATATCCGACATAAATTCACGCCATATCCTAAGCGGATATGTATTTCCATACAAGTCTGAAATAGTCTTCGGGTTATCATATCCTACCCATACTGTAGTAGTATAATATGGTGTATATCCACAAAACCATCCGTCTTTTTTATCACTTGTAGTTCCTGTCTTACCTGCACATGACATATTGTCAAGTGCGTTTCCTCTTGCTGTTCCACTCACAAGAACTCCCTGCAAAATGCTTGTCATCATCCTTGCGGCATTTTTCTTATATACCTGTTTTTCCCTGCGGTTATTTTTATTATTTACTATAGTCTTGCCATCCGCATCCGTAATCTTGCTTATGCAGGTAGGCTCTCTGAACACACCGTCATTTTCTATTGTTGCAAATGCAGATGCCATCTCAACAGTTGTGACACCATTTGTCAGACCACCAAGCGAAGCCGCCGGATAATAATCGGAGTCTGTAATGTTGGCAAATCCCATCTTAATAGGATATGAAAGCCCCACCTCAGGTGTAAGTTCCTGGAAAAGTTTCCATGCGATTACATTCTTTGATTTTTCAACTGCATATCTAAGTGATATTTTTCCGGCATAACTTCCGTCAGCATTGTGTGGACCTCCATTAAAATAAGTATCATCAACTATACTGTCAGGTGTATATCCTCTCTCAAGCTGCGGTGTATAGACCGCTATCGGCTTAAAACAGCTTCCCGGCTGTCTGTAACTCTGATAAGCTCTGTTTAGTGTATATCCTGTAATACTCTTTTGCTTTCGCCCACCTACTATTGCAACAACAAGCCCATTTGAATTATCTATACAGGTAGCTGCACCCTGTAATTTATATACTTTATCCTTCTTTGTCTTTTCCTTAAATCCTGCAAGCTGGTCATTTACTGCCTTTTGAAGTTTCTTCTGCTTCTTTTTATTCAGCGAAGTATAAATCCTATACCCACCGGTATATAAAGAATTGTGACATTCATCGTACAACTTGTCATATTCCTTATCATACTGTTTCTTTTCTTCATCATTTTTAAACTTGTACTTAAACTCAAATCCTCTCGCTTTCATAAGTGCCTTTGTGGCACAGCTTACGGCATATGTTGTCATATAATTCTGAGTCTTTATTGCCTGTGCAGGCTTTAATACTATTTTTTCATAATTTGCGTCACTGTACTCAGCAGCCGATATACAATCTTCATCAAGCATCTGTTTTAAAATACGGTTCTTTCTCTTGAGCGTGTTCTGGTAATGCTCCAAAGGGTTATAAAAACTTGGTCTGTTCGGTATAGAGCACAGAAATACAGCTTCTGCAAGGTCAAGGTCTTTCGCCGGCTTATTAAAATATCCCCTGCTCGCCGCTTCTATACCATAATATCCATTTGCAAAATAAATATTATTTATATAAAATTCAAGAATCTGATCTTTTGTATATTTCTTTTCAAGATCCAAAGCAATAAATATTTCCCTGACTTTTCGCTCATAGGTTCTCTCATTTGACAAAAATACATTTTTTGCAAGCTGCTGTGTTATCGTACTTCCACCTCGTGAAATATCCTTATGTCTTAATTTGCTCTCAACAAGCATAACTGCTGCTTTTGCAGTAGACCAAAAGTTTACACCCTCATGCTTATAAAAATCTCTGTCCTCAGTAACAACCATTGCGTCTTTTACCGATTGTGGAATCTCATCAAAGCTAAGATAATATGAATCCTTATCACCTTTAAGCTTTGCTATCATGGACTTATTTGAAGCATAGATAATACTTGTCTCCGATGCCCTAAATGTATCTGCTGTCGAATTTTCAACAACATCCGTTGCTTCCATCTTCCATTTTAGGAGGTCATCACCAAATTTAAAATATATAACAACAAGTGCAGCAAGTATCGCTATAAGTGCAATAAGCATAAAAATCTTAAAACCAAACCAAAACTTTTTATGTCTTCTCTGTTTTTTCAGCTTCTTCTGTTGCTTTTTAGCCTGTTTTGGTGAAAGTGTATTTCCGGCTTCGACTCTTCTTGTGCCTGCCGCCTGTGCACGATTTCCGTACTGTCCCGCATTACCACTGTACTGTCCACGAGTCTGTTCCACTCTCTGACCGTATGCCCCACTTCCGTTTCTGCCATAACCGCCACCTGAAACATTTCCTGCCTGCCTGTTTCCCGACTGTCTCTCTCTGACAACAATGTCATCCGGATTAAACACTCTGGTGTCTCCTCTTCTTATATTTCTATTTGACATATATTAATCCTCATTTCCGAGCAACTTGTTGCTAATAGGCAAATATTGAACAAATTTTCATTTATTAAGTTCTTTTAAAACTCCATCTCCCTGACTTTCAGTCAAGAAGCCTCCCTCGCTTTCAGCTCGGTCAATTTCAAATTTGCGTCTGCCTTAAAAACAATTTGTTCTGCTCAAAAACAAATTGCCATGCAAAAAATCCTGCATATATAGATTTTTCACACCAACTCCCAATTAACGCTATAATAACATATTTACGCTGACAATGCACCTTTTCGCCATCATCTTAATAAAAACTTTAGCTGATGTTCGCATATACAAAATGCATAAATATGTGAATAAAATTTTTTTTCACGGCAACACTCCCCATTATGACAGGTCACAAAACAGTCGGTTTCATCCGCATATTAAATGCCAAATGCAACATATGCATGGACAACGGTAATAAATGACGGTCAAATAAAAAACGGAGTGTTAAAAACATGAACAAAACAAAATTATATAAGCTTATATTTATTATCGCCATTTATTCGGCAGCATTTACACTTTTACTTATCAGTATTAAAAATTATACATCTTATCTGAGCACATACAAAAGCAATAAAACTACACAACATACCAAAGTTTTATCATCCACAAAACACATCGAAAAAGCAAACTGTATCAACAAAATACAGAAAAATATTGCAAAAAATGTGTTAAGACTTCATGTCATTGCCAACAGTGACAGCGATAACGACCAGAATTTAAAACTAAAAGTAAGAGATAGTATCTTACATGAACTTCAGACCGGTTTAAACACAGCCACTTCACCGGCTCAGGCAAAACAGTATGTTGCCTCAAAATTTCAAAATATTAAAAATACTGCCAATTATACTATTCACCAAAATGGTTATTCTTATTCGGTAAAAGTATTTATACAAAACCGATATTTTCCTGTAAAAACATACGGAGATCTCACATTTCCGGCAGGATATTACGATGCCCTATGTGTTGAAATCGGCAAAGCTGCCGGTCACAACTGGTGGTGCGTCCTCTTTCCAAGTCTCTGCTTTGAAAACGCAACGACAGCTACAGTTCCTGACGAGTCAAAAGCAAAGCTGAAAAATTCACTTACCCGTGAAGAATATGATTCCCTTGAAAAACCACAGCACACAAAAAATGATGGCAAAAATACCGCCGATGTAAAAATCCGCTGCGGAATTTATGATGTATTTACAAACAATTAAACAACAGAACCGTAACCGTCCAGCCATAAAAATATAATCGGTAATATCTGAGCCTGCTCATTGTATTGCTGTTGCAGCAAAACCTTTTACATTTATCATGTAACATTGTACTTCTCCACATTCATATGCTATAATGCTCTACATGGGTAACACTGAACGAATAGAGAAATGAAGTGAGGAATAGGAATACTATGAACAATAATGTACTTGTCACCGTACACGGTCTGCAGCATGAAATAGATGATAAAGAGGGCATACAGACAAAACAGACCGGAAACTACCGCCTTGTCGCCGGAAAACACATAATATCATATAAAGAATATTTCAGAGATGAGGAAACCGGAAGAGATGCTACAATATCAAATCTCCTTAAAATATCAGGAGATACCGTCACACTGACAAAGCGTGGTGCAACAAACACCGAAATGACATTTAAAACCGGAAAAACACATACAGGTTTTTATGAAACACCCTTTGGTTCAATGCAAATGTCCCTTGATACTACACGAGTTGACATCAAAGAAGCTGACGATAAAATAGAGATTTCCATCGATTACGGACTCGACATGAATTACAGCCATGTCTCTGACTGCACTATAACGATGGTTATTGAGTCATTAAATTAAAAAAATCCGCTGCTCACGATGAAAATATGAACAGCGGATTTTAAATAACCTTTACTTGTCTTTAGAAAACTTATTCTTAATCTTCTGAGAAAACTTAACTTTCTTTGGTTTAGCCTCAAGATTTGTACGAAGTCCCTGAACCTTTGTAATATAGATACCGCTCACTGTCGCACGAACTGATTTTTTAACAGGAATAAGTTCAAAAATCTTTTCATCACAGATAAGCGTCATAATCTTTGGTCCGACCTTAGCTTTTACGATAGGCACTTTCTGACCTCTGAGATACTTAGGTGTCTGGTCTATAACAAGCTGTGGAAGACCCGACTCTTTAAGCTTCATACGCTTTTTATCAACTATAAGCAATGACACATTCTGTGCTGCTGCCTCTATCTCTTTCTGTGTGCTTTCCTGACGTTTCTGCAATTTTCTGCCATATATACTAAGGGCAACAAGTGCAGCTATCAGCAAAACGATAATTACAATCATAACCACGACCCACACTTTTACCCCAAGTACAGGCACTAAAACAAATTCATTGTTCATAAAATGTAACCTCTTTCTGCATAAATTCTTTTTCGTGCTCCAGACACGAATATCAATCCATAGATTTTTATGTCAAGCGGATATTCGCAGCCAGTTGTCACAAGACAGCTTACGGAAATTCCCCCTTAAAATAAAAACCGTTTCCATATCAGTATAACACACTTTACGATATTGTGCAAAAAACTTTGCAGCTCCAGTATATCGTAAAGTCAGGCAAATATTCTCAATTCGCTCTGCCGCTTCATTTATAGTGTTAAATCTTTGATATATCTCATTAACCATTGAACAGACTATGCATTTGCTTTAACTTTCTCTCCGATTATCTCTCTAACCTTTTCACCAACATGCTTCTTCTCGGCTCTCTCCATCTCTTCCATATAAACAGGCTCACAATACTCTATAGTCACATGGGCACTGTGAATCCACGGAAGATGCTTTTCAAAGACCTCATCGGTATTGTTTATCGCAACCGGAATGATAGGACATTTCGCCTTATCAGCAAGTTTAAAACTCGCCTCATGGAACTCTAGAAGCTCCTCACCCTTATTTCTTGTTCCCTCAGGTGCAATATATATAGAAGTTCCATTCTTTAAAAGTTCAATACCCTGCAAAATGGTTTTCATGCCCTCTTTTATATTTTCCCTGTCAAGAAAAAGACAATTCATCTGTTTCATCCACCATGAAATCATAGGTGTTTTTTCAATTTCCTTTTTAGAGACAAAAGCCGTAGGCATAGGTGCTGTCGTGTAACCCACAAGAATATCAAAAAATCCTCTGTGATTGTAGGCATAAAGTGCCGCTCTGTCTTTCACTATATTCTCTCTGCCCTTAACGGTCAGCTTCACACCCGACAGAAACAAAATCACTTTAAAGCCGCCCTTGACACATACCTGTGCAGCAACCGCCTTTTTTCTCTCATCAAATTTGCCGATGATCCATAACACAAGAGCCATCGGAATCGTAAAAATTGTATAAAGTATTAAAAAAATCGCAACCAGTATAAGTCTCATATCAATCCTCATTTCTTTTTTCTTGAAGTACCCTGCATTGTCAAGCGTATATTTGCAATCCGCTCAGCCATTTGCCTGATAGTGTTAAATATTTTCCACATTACACCGCCTGATTATTATAACAGATTATTTTCCGAATTACAAAAAATAAATTGCATATCGTTTCCTTGCAATCCCACAAAAACCATATTATACTATAAAAACGAAAAATCAATAATTTTCGTTGCACTTATTTCCATACTTGTAACAGTTCAGCCTTTCATTTCAGAAATGAAAGGCTATTCTACCATAAAAAGATAATTAACAATACAATGAACAAGTTCATTGTATTGCCAATTATCTTTTTATGGCTGAACTGTTACCCATACTTTTACAAAAATGAGGTGTTATATGACTTTAGATTACTACAGAATTTTCTTCTATGTGGCAAGATATAAAAGTTTTTCAAAAGCCGCAGAAGCATTGAACAACAATCAGCCAAACATCACACGATATATGAATATTTTAGAAAGTGAACTCGGCTGTAAACTTCTTATCCGTTCGCACAAAGGTGTCAAACTCACACCTGAAGGAAAACAGCTTTATGACCATGTTGCTGTAGCTATGGCTCAGCTTACCACTGGCGAAAACGAACTTATACGAAACAAAAGTCTTGAAACTGGAATTGTTTCGATAGGTGTAAGTGAAACGGCTCTTAGGCTTTTTCTTTTACCTAAACTTGAAAAATTCCACAAAAAATACCCTCATGTGAGACTCAGAATTTCCAATCATTCCGCACCACAGGCAGTTTCAGCTCTTGAAAAGGGTTTGGTCGACTTTGCCGTCATCACAACTCCGGTAGACTATAAAAAGCCACTGCACATGACTACCCTTTACCCTTTCAAAGAAATACTCATCTGCGGTAAAGACTATAGTGAAATTGCCCAAAAACGACAAAGCCTTCACGACCTTTTAAACATACCGTTTATCTCACTGACAGACGGAACCGCTACACACGATTCACATCATCAGTATTTTTTTGACAATCATCTCAAATTTGCACCTGATATAGAAGCTGCAACAACTGACCAGATAATACCTATGGTAATACATAACCTCGGCATCGGTTTCTGCCCTGAAAAACTTGCAAAACCTTTTATTGAAAGTGGAGATATTCTCCAAATTCCACTTATTGAAAGTGAACTTGAAAGGGAAATATGCCTCATTCAAGATATAAGTCGTGGTACAAGCATCGCAGTGTCTAAACTCATAAATATGCTGATTGAAGATTGAAAAAATTTAAATAAAAAAAGAGGACTTTGTCGTTCACATATTTTCTATAATGTGACTTTGCAATGTCCTCTTTCTGCTTTGTTACATTTCTATACTGTCCTATACCGGAGTAATCCTAATAATATTGTAATTATTTTAACCTTATTTTTCCATGACAATCCTAACACTCTCTCCACCGGCAAATGCCTTGTCAGATATATGTATATTATCTCTCTTTACATATACAACAGCATACCAATTATCATTTTCATCTTTCAGTCCACAACCTTCAAATGCGTAATCTTCTATAAATTCGACTCCATTTTCCAAAGTAATATAACTTATGTCGTACTCCGAAAATGCCTCCGTTCCTATTGTTTTAACATTATCCGGAATTACAAGACCGACTATATCTTCCCGTGTCTCAGTTTCATCTGTATCCGTTTCTTCTTTTTTAAGATAACTGCACAGATAACCATCTGCAAGCATGAGCATACGCTCATTTTTTTCATTTAAACTCGCAAATCCCTTTCTCAACAATTCATTTTTCAAAGATTTTTTCCAGTACTTATTTGTTGTCCATAACCTCTGTATTGATTTATTGTCAAGCTGGGACATATTTAAGCTTACTTTAATATTTTTACATTTATAATGTGAAATGTCAAAATTCAAATCATCATCGCTTGTTATTTTAACAACTGATTTAGGAAATACAATTTCTCTAAGCACACTCATTCCATATGTTCTATACCCATAACTTCTTGTAGCTACTGTACTACATTTATCCGATATGACTACCTTTTTTCTTCCAAGCGGTATCCTTACGAGTGTTTTTCCGTCTTTTGAATATATCATCCCATCAACACTCTTAAAACGTGGATCTTTTGATGAAACTTCATAGCTTTCGCACTCTGCTAATCTTTTCAAAATATCGGTATTAAGTGCAGTTGTAAATTTCACTTTCTTTATCGGGTCGGATGAACCATCATCTCTTCTTTTATAATAAAACAAGTCCGTACATGAAAAAAAATCATTATCAATAGAGGGTTTTGGAACTTTTATCACTTCTACATCTCCCGGCATAGTCACAGTCTCAAGTTTTTTGCAACCGTCAAGCACTCCAACACCGAGTTTCTTAACAGATTTTGGTATAGTAATATTTTTTATTTTTGTATAGCAAAATGCCTGTACCCCTATTCTCTCAACGGATTTAGGGATATTTATCTTTTCAATATTACAGCCCTCAAAAGCCCATTTTTTAATTACTTTAAGATTTTTAGGTAATTTTATGCTTTTAACTGCGGTATTATTAAATGCACTTATTCCTATTGTTTTTAAAGAATTTGGCAATATAACTGTTTTCAGATTTTTACAGTCCTTAAATGCTTCATCCGGTAACCAGGTAACTCCTTCTTTTACTATGACTTTTCTTATTGATTTTTTGGGTAGTACCGTTTCATTAACGGCTACAAAAGGATCTCCTTTCTTTTGAATCGTAAGGACACCATTTTTAAGCTGCATTGAGCCGCCTAATATTTTAATATACGAATTTGTTTTTTTCTTCGCCGCTAAAGTTTTATCAGACTGCATAAACATAGTCGCTGCTGCAGCTAAAATAAAAACTCCAAACACAATAATGTTTTTTAAAAGCAAACCGCCTATGAGTTTTCTGCTTATAATATATTTTTCTTTTTTCATACTGAGCCTCCCTTTCTAAGCATGATAAAATTTACATTTGCACTATATCAATGCCATAAATATATTACTTCCCACCACTTGTCACACCCAAATCTAATGTTTGTTGTCATACTGTGGTGCATCAATGAGTCAATCTTATTATTTCATACTCTCCGCAGTTATCAAAAGTGTATCTCTGAATCATTATCTCTTTGTTTGTATATACTTTTATCTCTTTATTTCCGGCAAAAGCATACTTTGGCAGCGTTTCTATGTTATTATTAAGCACTACCGACCTTATCGAAAATTTCTGTGAAGTTGAACTCAAAAGTGAGTTAAATGCATTCTCACGAATATACTTTACTTCGTCAGAAATTGTTATCTCTGCATTTTTCTTTTCCAAGTATCAATGAACCGATAAGATTCTTTTTATTGGCTGCTTTTTTAGGTTCTCTTGCCCAAAAATTTCCCGGTATTGTTAATTTCTTGAGATTTTTACAATTTTGAAGCATACCATAACCTAAATTTCCCGCTTTTTTAGGAATCGATATTTTCTCTACTCCCGTGTTATAAAATGCCATTGCACCTATTCTGTTTACAGTTGGTGCTATTGTTATAACTGTTGCCTTGCTGCAATCCCTAAATGCATCTTCCGGCAGTTCGGTTACTCCATTTTTAATAACAATCTTTTTAATCTTCTTTTTTTGTGCAACCTTTGGCATGGCACTCTCAGGCATTTTTCCTTTGCCTGAAACCGTAAATGTGCCATTCTTCAATGCGGAACTTACTTTTTTCACTGTTGTTTTTTTGGCTGATGCTTTTTCTGTCACCAAAAATCCACAAAATAAACATAGGCTGCAAATCATTACTGTAAAAGTAAATATATTTTTTATTCTTTTGGTACTTTTTTTATTTTTCATACTGACCCTCCATTTCTGCACACTTTTTTGCATAGTATTAAATATGATATATTTCGTGCATAAAATTTGTGCCAAGTGTGTACATACACAAATCCTGCATACAAAAATTTATTCCTCATTCTTAATTCTCGCATCATATCATATCATCTCTTATAATATAAGACATCATTTCTTTAATTTTGTTGCAAGCCATACAAAATTTCGCATATATTTTTATTCATATATAAGTCCATTATCAACAGAATATATGTATGCCTTGTTTCTTGATTTTTCATTCTTAGGAGACACGCCTATATATATTTTATTATTACACACCTGTATGCCCTCTATTTCAATCTCTTCAGATATATCCCAATATACATTGTAATATATTGTTCTTTTTGATTTTTTAAAAATAACACAAAGATCTGCTCTAGTATTATATGTACCATTCCCATCGCATACTATGTATATATTTAAACTATTATCAATTGCAATTCCCTGTCGTTCACGATTATCATTTATAGTATATGTCTGCGTAACATATATCTCATTATTCATTACATATATATTTTGTATTGGCCTGTTTATTGAAGATACCCCATTCATTTTTTTAAAATTAAAACCTTCTATTACAAAACTTAAATTTCCTTTTATCATATTTCTTGCCATATTTCCCTGCTGAACAGCATCATTTACATCAATTTCTACCTTTCCACTATCATCAGGCACAATATTTTTATTACTCATATCTAATGTCATTCCTGCAAGGTCATCAAAGCTGTCAATCTCATCCTCCTTTGTCATAACCAGTGTCCCAGTCTGTTCTTGTTCCTGTGCAGAAGCTATATTACTATGTGCACTTATTGGCAAAATTCCCATTGCCACTACCAAACCAATGGTATAATTATATATCTTTCCAGTTTTAATAGTTATTTGTATAGCAAACATGAATGATAACCTACCACAAAATTGCACAATTTTTACATAATTGACATTATACCCGAAACAAAATATACTAAAAACAATCAGACAATACTAATAATCTTTTCACAAATACTAACTATTTTTTATAAGAAACGGGGTGTTTAAATGGGTATATATTTTAATCCGACAAATGAAAGTTTTACACAGGCAAAAAATAGTATGATTTATGTAGATAAAACAGAATTATTGGAACAATTAAATTTAAGATTATCAACAGAAAATAAATGTATCGCCGTAAGCCATGCAAGGCGTTTTGGCAAGTCACACGCTGCCGGTATGATAGACGCATATTACAGTCTCGGTTGTGATTCATCAAAGCTTTTTGATAACACAAAGATTTCTTCCCATGCAGACTATAAGAAATACATGAACAAATACAATGTTATTCATCTGGATATTTCTTCTTTTTGGGATTTTCATAAAAAGGACTTGATAGAGTCAATCAAAGAACGCGTGTATGATGATTTTAAAGAGATATATGCAGAGTCATTAAATTACAATAAGGACATTCATGTGCTGTTAAATGAAATTTATCATAAAACAACTACCCCATTTGTAATCATTATTGATGAATGGGATTGCGTTATCAGAAACAGTGATGACAAAGAACTTGTGCACGGTTATTTGCAATTTCTCCATTCCCTGTTTAAATCAGAGGAATCAAAAGCATTTTTAGCACTCGGATATATTACCGGAATTTTACCTATTAAAAAGATTAAGGACGAGTCAGCTCTTAACAATTTCCGTGAATATACAATGTTAGATTCATATCCTATAACACCATACTATGGTTTTACGGAAGAAGAAGTTAAACAATTATGCCAAAAATATGACATGGATTTTGATTCAATCAAAGCGTGGTACAATGGTTATCTGATAAACGGACTTCATATGTATAATCCAAACTCTGTATCTGAAGCAATCGACAGGCATGCCTTTGCTTCTTACTGGAGAAACACTTCTTCTTTCTCATCAATCAATACATTTATTACAATGAATTATGCAGGTCTTAAAGATGACATTATGACAATGCTTGCAGGCGGAAAGGTAATGGTTGATACCCGGTCGTTTCAAAATGATTTATCCGACATTCATTCAAAGGATGACGCATTGACAGCACTTATTCATTTGGGATATTTAGGTTATGATGCAGATAGAAAAAGTGCATATATCCCTAACTATGAGGTTGCCGAAGCTTTCCAGATGGCATTAAAAACAGGAACATGGGATGAAATATCAAAGGCAATTTCAAGATGTGACGAATTGCTGATGGCTACCATTGATGGCGATGAAACGAAAGTTGCAGAAATTATAGAACAGGCACATGACACCTACACATCCGTTCTTAAGTACAACGATGAAAACTCATTAAGCTGCGTCCTCACAATGGCATATTTTACAGCACCGGGATATTACAATATCGTCCGTGAAATGCCTGCTGGCAAAGGTTTTGACGATTTTGCATTTATTCCGAGATCAAATGCAGGTTTCAGACCCGCAATGATTGTTGAACTTAAATATAATCAGTCTGCCGAAACCGCTATTAAGCAGATAAAAGAGAAAAAATATCATGGAGCATTATCCGGATACAGTGACAAAATTCTTTTAGTGGGTATCAATTATAATGAGGATGGTTCAGACAAAAAGCACCATACCTGTGTGATTGAGGAGTGGAGAAATTCCTAATATAACAGCTACAAAATTCTCTTGTTTAAAATGAAGTTAAACAGAAAATCTGTCTTGTAATCAAAAAAAAGAGCATTGCAGCCCTTACATTTTCTATAATGTGGTCTGCAATGTCCTCTTTTTACTTTGTTATATTTCTATACTGTCCTATACCAGAGTAATCCTGATAATATTATAATTATCGCACTGGTTAAATGCCTGTTTCTGTATCGATATGGCTCTCCTTATATATACTTTTACCCCATGATTTCCCGCAAAAACATTCTCCGGTAAATTATCAACTATATCATTAAGCACCACGGATTTTATTGAAAATTTCTGTGCTGTTCCACTCGGCAGCGAATTAAACGCATTATCACGAATATACTTCACCTCATTAGGAATCGTTAGCTCTGCGTTTTCCTTTTCCCCAACATAGCCATACAGTTCCCCATCATCAACCATTATCAGCATATCATCTTTTATTTCCGCATAATTCATCCTTACAAGCTCCTTTGCAAGTGATTTTCTCCAGATAAAATATGAATCCCATAATCCGTTCAATGCCTCTCTGTCAAGTTTATCCGATTTAAACTCAACTTCAATATCAGTACATTTTTTGAACATGGCATCCGAGTGATTATGATAAGCCGAAATTGATCCCTGAACACTTTTGAATGTCGATGGAAAAACAAATTTTTCTATCTGTCCGCATCCGCCATATATATATCGTTCAAGTTTTCCATTAATATATGCTTCTATATTATATGAATAACTTTGTACATCAATGGTTTCACAGCCCTCAGCAATATCAATCTCCTTTCTTCCATATGGTACAGCTTCAAGTCTCTTTCCATCCTTTGAATATATACATCCATCTATGCTTTTATAATATGGATCTGTTTCTAAAACTTCAAATTCCTCGCAGTCTCCCAAAGTCTCCTGACATTGCCATACAAAATCTGTTGAAAATTTAACCTTTTTAACAATATTTGAATTATCATTTCCAAGTATCAATGAACCAATAAGATTCTTTTTATTGACCGCTTTTTTAGGTTCTCTTGCCCAAAAATTTCCCGGTATTGTTAATTCCTTAAGATTTTTACAATTTTGAAGCATACCATAACCTAAATTTCTCGCTTTTTTAGGAATTGTTATTTTCTCTACTCCCGTTTTATAAAATGCCATTGCACCTATCCTGCTTACAGTTGGTGCTATTGTTATAACTGTTGCCTTGCTGCAATCCCTAAATGCGTCTTCCGGCAGTTCGGTTACTCCATTTTTAATAACGATCTTTTTAATCTTCTTTTTCTGTGCAGCCTTTGGCATGGCACTCTCAGGCATTTTTCCTTTGCCAGAAACCGTAAATGTGCCATTCTTCAATGTGGAACTTACTTTTTTCACTGTTGTTTTTTTTGCTGATGCTTTTTCTGTCACCAAAAATCCACAAAATAAACACAAGCTGCAAATCATTACTGTAAAAGCAAATATATTTTTTATTCTTTTGGTACTCTTTTCAATTTTCATAGCCGACCCTCCCTTATAAAGTAACAACCCTGACATAACCGCCTATATTAAATGCGTTATCCTTTATCTGTATATTATTATTTTTCATATACACAACTGCATACCTCTTTGAATTATCATCAACCAAGCCTGCCTTTGATGACCACCCTCCAAATGCTAATGAGGCTATGCACTCTACCGAACTTCCAAGCGTTATACTGCATATTGAATATCCGGCAAATGCACCACAGCCTATTGTTTTAACATTATCAGGTATCACAAGTCCGTCTATTTTTTCCCATGTTGACTCATCATCAACATCACTGCCCTCTTTCATAATATAACCGCACAGATAACCATCGCTAAGCATTAACATACGCTCATTTTCCTCATTTAACTTTGCAAGCCCTTTTCTTAAGAGTTCATCCTTTAATGAATTTTTCCAATACTTATTTGTTCTCCACAAGTTCTGTATTGACTGATCATCAAGATAATCCATATTTAATGTCACTTTTATATTTTTACATTCATAATGTTCTGAATCCACCAAAGTATCATCAAATGTTATTTTTTTGACTGTTTTGGGAAATACGATCTCATTCATTGCACTGTCCATAAAATACATCTCATACCCATAGCTTCCTGCTGTAACTGTTGTACACTTATCTGATATAACCACCCTTTTTCTTCCAAGCGGTATCCTTAAAAGTGTCTTTCCGTCTTTTGAATATAACAATCCGTTCACACTCT
>OOCS01000157.1_pt1 | contig 68511 bp, 62 predicted proteins | sample 1671411 | NCBI WGS metagenome assembly OOCS01 (sample SAMN06348154, study PRJEB24527) | human gut metagenome | biome: human gut; feature: ankylosing spondylitis patient; material: feces | host: Homo sapiens | place: China | collected 2015-10 | reverse complement strand
TCGTGCCTCCCGCGCCTCGAAAGTAGCGGGTGCTTTTCTGGTTCTCTTTTGGCACGCAAAAGAGAACTTAGCCCCAATGCAAAAGCGCTCTGACCCCGCGCCACAGGCGCGCGAACTCACAGCCAAAACCTTACTTTTTCGTCAGCGACTTCATCAGACCACCGTCGGCGATGATCTTCTGGATGAAGGGCGGGAAAGGCTCGGCCTGGAAGGTCTTGCCGGTGGTCTCATCGGTGATGACGCCGGTATCAAAATTCACACTGACCGTATCGCCTGCGCTGATGGCGTCCACGGCCTCGGGGCATTCCATGATGGGCAGACCGATGTTGATGCTGTTGCGGTAGAAGATGCGCGCGAAGCTCTTGGCGATGACGACAGAGATTCCGGCGGTCTTGATGGCCAGCGGTGCGTGCTCACGGGAGGAGCCGCAGCCGAAGTTCCAGCCGCCCACCATGATGTCGCCGTCCTTGACGTTGTGGATGAAGTCCTTGTCAATGTCCTCCATGCAGTGGGCGGCAAGCTCCTTGGCATCCTGCGTGTTCAGGTGGCGGGCCGGGATGATGACGTCGGTATCCACGTTATCCGGGTATTTGAAAACAGAACCGTTTGCGTTGTTCATGGGTGACTCTCCTTTTCTCAGACCGTGCGGGGGTCGGTGATGTAGCCGGTCAGTGCGCTGGCGGCAGCGGTAGCGGGCGAAGCCAGATACACCTCGCTCTTGACGTGGCCCATGCGGCCCACGAAGTTGCGGTTGGTGGTGGAGACGCAGCGCTCACCCTCGGCGAGGATGCCCATGTAGCCGCCGAGGCAGGGGCCGCAGGTGGGGGTGGAGACGATGCAGCCCGCGTCGATGAAGGCCGTCGTCCAGCCGCGGAGGATGCACTCCTTGTACACGGCCATGGTGGCGGGGATGATGATGCCGCGCACGCCCTTTGCGATGTGTTTGCCCTTCAGGATGTTGTAAGCGGCTTCCATATCCTCGAGGCGGCCATTGGTGCAGCTGCCGATGACCACCTGGTCGATTTTGATGTCCTTGCCCTCGCTGGCGGGGTGGGTGTTCTCGGGCAGGTGGGGGTAGCTGACAGTGGGCTCGAGGGCAGAGAGGTCGATCTCAATGGTCTTCTCGTACTCGGCGTCCGGGTCGGCCTCATAGAACACCGGCTCGCGCTGGCTGCGGCCCTCGAGGTAAGCCTTAGTCACGTCGTCCACGGGGAAGATGCCGTTCTTGGCACCGGCCTCGATGGCCATGTTGCAGATGCTCAGGCGGTCGTCCATGGAGAGGGAAGCGACGCCCGGGCCGGTGAACTCCATCGACTTATACAGCGCACCATCCACGCCGATCATACCGATGATGTGGAGGATGAGGTCTTTGCCGGAAACTTTCGGCGGCAGCTTGCCGTTCAGCACGAACTTGATGGCGGCAGGCACCTTGAACCATGCCATGCCGGTAGCCATGCCGGCGGCCATATCGGTGGAGCCGACGCCGGTGGAGAATGCGCCCAGTGCGCCGTAAGTACAGGTGTGGCTGTCGGCGCCGATGACGCAGTCACCGGCTGTCACGATGCCTTTTTCGGGCAGCAGAGCGTGCTCGATGCCCATCTGGCCCACATCGTAGAAATTGAGGATGTCGTACTTGTTGGCGAACTCGCGGCACTGCTTGGACTGGGTCGCGCTCTTGATGTCCTTGTTGGGAACGAAGTGGTCGAGGACGATGGCGATGTGTTCTTTGTCGAACACGCCGTTGAAGCCCGCCTTTTCGAACTCGTTGATGGCGACGGGGGTAGTGATGTCATTGCCCAGCACGATGTCGAGCTTGGCGTTGATGAGCTGGCCTGCCTTGACCTCGGCGAGGCCCGCGTGTGCGGCCAGAATTTTCTGCGTCTGGGTCATTCCCATGGTTCATTCTCCTTTTGATACTCTCTCAAAAATCTATCTTTATTTATTGTTGATCGCGCTGACCAGTGCATGGATACCGGCCACGATAATATCGGTATCGGTGCCTGCACCCCAGGTGACGATGCCGTCGCCCCACGCGAGGCCGACGTAGGAAGCGGCGCGGGAGGTGGAGCCTTCGTCCAGGCTGTGCTCGGAGTAAGTTTCCAGGTGGAAGTCCATGCCGGTGGCGCTCTGGATAGCGTTTGCCACAGCATCCAGACGGCCATTGCCCACCGATGTGACCACCTTGCGCTGGCCGTTCAGATCCAGCGTGACGGTGGCGGTGATGCCATTGACCTGTGCAAAGTGGGCCTCGACGACAGACAGAGGCTTGGACTTGTTGAGGAAGGTATCCTCGAAGATGTGGAGCACTTCGCCTGCGCTCAGCTCCTTGTGGCTGTGGTCGGACACGCTCTTGACCTTGTAGCCCAGTGCCTCGCGCATCTTGGCGGGCAGATTGTAACCGTAGTTCTGCTCCAGTACGAAGCCGATGCCGCCCTTGCCGCTCTGGCTGTTGATGCGGATGACGTCGGCGTCGTAGGTGCGGCCGATGTCGTGGGGGTCCACCGGGATATAGGGGCAGGTCCAGCGGTGGTCGCCCTTCTCCTTGCGGTAGGCCATGCCCTTTGCAATGGCGTCCTGATGGCTGCCCGAGAAGGCGGCGAACACCAGCTGGCCGGCGTAGGGGGTGCGCTCGTAGATGTGCATCCGGGTGACCCGCTCATAGGTGGCGCAGATGGCGGGCATATCGGAGAAGTCCAGCTTCGGGTCTACGCCGTGGCTGTACATATTCATGGCGAGGGTCACAGCGTCCACGTTGCCGGTGCGCTCGCCGTTGCCGAAGAGGCAGCACTCCACCCGCTGAGCGCCGGCCAGAACGGCCAGCTCGGCACAGGCGACGCCGGTGCCGCGGTCGTTGTGGGGGTGGGTGGAGATGATGACGCTGTCGCGGTACTTGAGGTGCTTGTCGCAATACTCGATCTGGTTTGCGTAAACGTGGGGCATACTCATCTCGACTGTGACCGGCAGGTTGATGATCATGGGGCGGTCGGGGGTGGGCTGCATGATGTCCAGGACCGCGTTGCAGACCTCAACGGCGTAGTCCACCTCGGTGCCGGTGAAGCTCTCGGGGCTGTACTCGAAGAGGAAGTTGCCCTCATACTCCTCGCTCAGCTGCTTGACCAGCTTTGCGCCGTCCACGGCGATCTGCTTGATCTCCTCCTTGGACTTGTGGAACACCTGCTCGCGCTGGGCGACGGAGGTGGAATTATAGAAGTGGACGACCGCACGAGGTGCGCCCTTGACAGCCTCGAAGGTGCGGCGGATGATGTGGTCGCGGCACTGGGTCAGCACCTGCACGGTGACATCGTCGGGGATCATGTTCTTCTCGATGAGGGTACGGAGGAACTCATACTCCGTCTCGCTGGCGGCCGGGAAGCCGACTTCGATCTCCTTGAAGCCAATTTTGACCAGCATCTGGAAGAATTCCAGCTTTTCCTCGAGGCTCATGGGGACGATAAGGGCCTGATTGCCGTCGCGCAGGTCCACGCTGCACCAGGTGGGAGCTTTCTCGATGTGGTCCTTCTTGACCCAGCTGTCATAACCGGCGGGGACCGGGTAATATCCCGGTGCGTACTTGGTAGCGTCCATCATTTTGTTTTCCTCCAGCTTCCTATTGACTTACGTTTTGCACTTCTGGGGAACAGCCTTGCCCTCTCAGGCGCTTCGCGCCAGCTCCCCCAAAGGGGGAGCCAAAAGCCTCTCCCTTTGGGAGAGGTGGCATTGCGAAGCAATGACGGAGAGGGCGAGGCCGTTTCCCACAAACGAAAAGGCTCCCGTCTCTCAAAGGACGAAATCCCCTGAGAGACGAGAGCCTGTAATTTCTGTTACAGGGCACCCGTGGTACCACTCTCTTTGCTGTGCCATAAGCACAGCCGCTCTGCACGATCGGCTTTTTGAGGCGAATCGCTGCCCTTATAACGGTGGGCTTCCGTCAGGACCTACTGTCTGCTTCAGTCCTGCCGCTCAGGGGCCAGTAACCGAGACCCTCTGCACCGCCTTGCACCATCCGGCGGCTCTCTGCACGCAGAAGAAAATCGTTTTTTCCCCGTCAACGCATTTGCGCTTTGTTCAAAGTGGTTTCATTTTAGCAAAACCCGCCGCCCCTGTCAAGCAGTTTTGCTCACAATGAAAATGAAACGATTTCATATAAATAGCGGCTTAAATTTTCAAAATTTGCGGGTGGATCCTATTTTTGTTGTATTATATCACCAACTATGGTAAAATAAAAATACCGCCCGAAGCGGCGGTATCCAGGTGCTGTCTGCATAAAAAGGTGGTCTAGCTTCCCCGGCAAGCTTCCGGGGGTGTGAAACCTTATTGTTGCTTCCCCCGGACGCAAACGCGAAAGGGGGGATGACTTATGACCCTGACGGAAACTATCGCATTGCTCGGCCTGCTGGGCGGAGCAGTCTTTGTTACCTTTCAGATCTCATGGGCTATCTTCAAAGAGATACATAACAATAAGAAATGACCGCCCCAGCCTACCAAGCAAAGCGGTCATTCTTATTGTTTGACTTAGCCGAGGGAAGCTGACCATTGCGGACAGCACCTTCTTGTATGTTCAGTATAGTCAAAGTGATTCGATTTGTCAAGCGGACGGCCTCCTTGTTCCTCGGTTTTGTTAAGAATCTGCGAAGTTTTTGCAAAGTTCGCCTCGAAACGCTGGTTTCTGAAATAGCGTCGTGGTATGCTGTTTGCAACGTAAGGAGGAATCCCCATGAAAGAAGTCAAGACCCCCAAAAAGCCATTGGCTATTTACTACGCCATTGTATTACTGGTGCTGATGCTGCTCAACTTCGTGCTCGTGCCGTGGATGAGCGAACGGCAGGTAAAAGAAGTGGACTACGGCACCTTCATGTCCATGACCGAGGACAAAGACATCGGCCGGGTGGATGTGGAATCGAACCAGATCATCTTTACCGATAAAGACGAAAAGCAAATTTACAAGACCGGCCTGATGAACGACCCCGACCTGACCCAGCGCCTCTACGACGCAGGGGCCGAGTTTTCCAGCGAGATCGTCGAGCAGGCTTCGCCGCTGATGAGCTTTCTGCTGAGCTTTGTGCTGCCCATCGTCCTCTTCGTCTGGCTGGGCAATTTCATGAACAAAAAGCTCATAGAAAAGGCCGGCGGCGCGAACTCGATGATGTTCGGCGGCGTGGGCAAGTCCAACGCCAAGGTCTACGTCCAATCCACCCACGGCATCCGCTTTGCGGATGTGGCCGGCGAAGATGAGGCCAAAGAGAACTTACAGGAGATCGTCGATTATCTGCACGACCCCAAGAAATACGAAGAGATCGGCGCCTCGATGCCCAAGGGCATCCTGCTCGTCGGCCCTCCGGGTACCGGCAAGACCATGCTGGCAAAGGCCGTGGCGGGCGAATCCAACGTGCCGTTCTTCTCCATCTCCGGCTCGGAGTTTGTGGAGATGTTCGTGGGCATGGGCGCGTCCAAAGTCCGCGATCTGTTCAAGCAGGCCAAGGAAAAGGCCCCCTGCATCGTGTTCATCGACGAGATAGACGCCATCGGCCAGAAGCGCAACAGCGGCCAGCTGGGCGGCAACGACGAGCGCGAGCAGACCCTGAACCAGCTGCTCACCGAGATGGACGGCTTCGAGGGCAACAGCGGCGTCATCATCCTCGCGGCCACCAACCGTCCGGATTCCCTCGACCCGGCTCTGACCCGTCCCGGCCGCTTTGACCGCCGTGTTCCTGTGGAACTGCCCGACCTCAAGGGCCGCGAAGAGATCCTGAAGGTCCACGCCAAGAAAGTCGCTCTTGCCCCCGGCATCGACTTCAACACCGTGGCCCGGATGGCCTCTGGTGCCTCCGGCGCAGAGCTGGCCAACATCGTCAACGAAGCCGCCCTGCGGGCTGTGCGCGCCGGCCGCAAGTCGGTCACGGAAGCAGACCTTGAGGAGAGCATCGAGGTGGTCATTGCAGGCTACCAGAAGAAGAACTCCATCCTCACCGACAAGGAAAAGTGCATCGTGGCCTACCATGAGATCGGCCACGCACTGGTGGCGGCTCTTCAGAATCACTCCGCACCCGTGCAGAAGATCACCATCATCCCCCGCACCTCGGGCGCACTGGGCTACACCATGCAGGTCGAAGAAGGCAACCACTACCTGATGACCAAGGAAGAGCTGGAAAATAAGATCGCCACCCTCATCGGCGGACGTGCCGCCGAGGAAGTGGTGTTCGGCTCCATCACCACCGGCGCGTCCAACGACATCGAGCAGGCCACCAAGCTTGCCCGCGCCATGCTCACCCGTTACGGCATGAGCAAAGAGTTCGACATGGTGGCCCTGGAGACGGTGAACAACCAGTATTTGGGCGGCGACACCTCTCTGGCCTGCTCGGCCCAGACCCAGCGCGAGATCGACCAGCGGGTCGTGGACTTGGTAAAGACCCAGCACGAAAAGGCCGTCAAGATCCTCACCGACAATCGTGCAAAGCTCGACGAGCTGGCAAAGTACCTTTATGAAAAGGAGACCATCACCGGCGACGAGTTCATGGCTATCCTTGAGGAAAAAGATCCCAGCGAAAATTAAAATAGGCTCTCTGCAATAATCCAGCCGCCGTATCCGTATTCATTACAGATACGGCGGTTTTCTGATACGCCGTACCGCTGATAAAATAAGTAAAATTGGGTATCACACCTAGCGGCTCACGGGCCGCCCCGTCTTCGTACAACCTCTCAGTCTGCTTCGCAGACAGCTCCCCTGGTAGGGGAGCCTCTGGCGAAGAGGCAAGGCTTTACGATATGCCAAAGCCTCCCCCTATCGAGGGGAGGTGGCAGCGCATCAGCGCTGACGGAGAGGTTGACTCCCTACAACTACAGGAGGATACTACTATGAGACTGCTGAACAAGAACACTGCCCGCCGCGCTGCCGCTGCTGCCGCGCTGCTGACCATGACTGCCGCCATGAGCGTGGGTGCCTTTGCCGCCGACGCCGAGGACGCGACTGTTGCCGGTTATCTGCCCCCTCAGTCGTCCGAGGTCATGGTTCAGGGCGACATCGCCCTCCACTCTGACGTTCCGGTGGGGGAGGTAGACCCCAACTACGGCGGCTACGCTTCCCCGGTGGAGAACCCCATTCAGGGCAACGTGATGATGATCTCCGACGAGACCCCCCTGCCCTCTGACACGCCGGTGGAGAAGAGCGAAGCCCGCTACACCGTCAAGGGCCTGCTGGGCAAGCAGGTGCTCTACACCGCCCGTCAGGAAGGCCGCGTGCTGACGCTGGACGCCCCCGATGACAACGCCACCTTCCGCACCACCATCCTCGACATGCAGACCCTGATGAATCAGGGCGTAAGCACTCTGGTGCTCAAGACCGACAAGACTTCCACCACCCTGAACCTGACTCTGCTGTGCCAGGGCCAGAAGCCCGGCACCCGGGTCACTCTGCGCCACCTCGGCAGCAGCGCTCACCTCACCGTGGGCTTCCGCGGCCGCCGCGACCTCATCGTTGGCCGCTGATGCCCCCTCCCCTGCTTTTTGCCTGTATCATAGCTGCATCGCAAAGGACGCCGCCCCAGCCGGGACGGCGTCTTTTTTTCGTCAAAGTGCCAAAAAACTCAGACGGCAAGCTGTGACACCTGCCAAAAATATGCCGATTTGCGAAATTCTATTGCAAATATGGGGGGGGGGGTATAATTCATTTAGAGCTCCCGCAGGGTGCGGGAGCCGACTAACGATACAGGAGGAAGCAATATGATGTGGGCCAAAAAAATTGCCGCCGGTGTTCTGGCTGCAGCGCTGTCTCTGACGCTGTTGACTGGATGCAGCGGAGGGGGACGCAGCGGGAGCGTGATCAGTGAGGGGGAGACCATCTCCTTCGATACCAGTGCAAGCTATCGGCTTGTTCAGCACACCGACAGGATCTATCAAGCCTATGAGCTGGAATGCACCAACGAAAAGGATGGCACAAAAATCTATGCCGGACAGGCAAACAAGGTGCGCTGTTTTGCGGGAACCCACGAGTCGGTCGTGATGTCTGTGAAAGCCGTACCCATCAGTTCTAATATGGGTCAGGATGCGGACAGCAATGCAATCCAGCCGGGCCTTTACACGGTGAATTATAAAGACAAGACCTACAAAGAGGGCGGCACCTTCGGCAACGTGGAAAAAGTGCTGGCCGCTACGATCTTCTGCAACTATGAGAAGGAGGCCGGAACCCTGAAGGAGGTGCGTGCAGCCACCGGCACCAAAAACAAGCAGGAGTATTATGTCGAGCTGCTGAAGTTTGATTTTGGCACGGCGGCGGTGTTCTACACCAAGGATCACTGGAGAGCAGACTACCCCAACGAGACCGACCTTGCGGCACTCAAGTATATCGAGGTGTACCTCCCCGGTGAAACGGTTGCTAAGGCAACCTTCCAGGTCAAAGGGACCTGGAGCGGCTCCATGGAAGACACCCTGCACAGCGGTGTGACAAAGCTTCATAAGGTCACAGAGTGAGCTTTTTATAAAGAATAGAACCATCCATTTCCGCTTCCGCCCCGGGCGTTCCGCATCGCCGGGGCGGTTTTGGTTTGTCCTCACACAAAAAGGCCCGCTGCGCTTGCAGCGGGCCTTCCGGCGTTTCTTTAGAGGGTATTATCCGAGCCGTTCTCGCTCTGCTCCGATGCATAGAGCACCATCAGGTGGTTTGCAGATGCTTCCAGCTGGCTCTTGGCCTGACGGAGGTTCGCTTCCTCCGTCTCGTTCATCTTTTCGGGCTTATCCTTCCGCAGGCAGCGGCGGAGGTTGGCCACATCGGCCTTGATGCGGTTCTTCTCCTCTTTGTCCAGCTCCTTCTTGCACTTGGAGAGGGCCTCGTCCACCTTGTAGGCCAGCACCTCGGCCTGATTGTGGAGGTCAAGCCGCTCTTTGCGGCGGCTGTCCTCGGCCTCGTAGGCGGCGGCGTCGGCCATAGCGCGCTGGATCTCATTCTCCGAGAGGTTGGTGCTGCCGGTGATGGTGATGTTCTGCTCCCGGCCGGTGCCGAGGTCTTTGGCCGAGACCTTGACGACGCCGTTGACGTCGATGTCAAAGGTGACTTCGATCTGGGGCTTGGACGAGAAGCTGGCCCGGATGCCGTTCAGCTTGAACTTGCCGAGGCTCTTATTGTCGCGGGCGAAATGCCGCTCACCCTGCAGGACGTTGATCTCCACACTGGTCTGCATGGGGCGGGCCGTGGTGAATATCTGGCTCTTGCGGGTGGGGATCATGCTGTTGCGGGTGATGAGGGGGGTCGCCACGCCGCCCAGTGTCTCGATGGAGAGGGTCAGCGGGGTGACGTCCATCAGCACAAGGCCCTGCGCCGCTGCACCGGAAGCGCCAGCCAGCTTGCCGCCGCCCTGCAGCAGACCGCCCTGCACAGCGGCACCCATGGCCACGCATTCGTCGGGGTTGAGGCTGTGGCTGGGCTCACAGCCCAGCAGTTCCTTCACCTGACGCTCGACGGCAGGCATCCGGGTGCTGCCGCCGACGAGAAGGACTTTGCCCAGCTGCGAAGCCGAGATGCCGGCATCCCGCAGTGCGTTCTGCACCGGGGCCACCGTCCGTGCCAGCAGGTCGCCGGTCATCATCTCGAACTGGGGGCGGGAGATGGTCAGATCGAGGTGGTGGGGGCCGTCCTTGCCCACAGCGATGAAGGGCAGATTGAGCTGGGCCGAGAGGGCGCTGGACAGCTCTTTCTTGGCCTTTTCGGCCTCTTCTTTCAGGCGTCCCATGGCGGCGGGGTCGCGGGAGAGGTCGATGCGGTCCGATTTCTTGAACTCTGCCACAGCGTATTCCACGATGCGCTGGTCGAAGTCGTCGCCGCCGAGGCGGGTATCGCCGCCGGTGGCCAGCACCGTAAAGGTGCCGTCTTCGATCTCGATGATGGAGACGTCGAAGGTGCCGCCGCCCAAATCGTAGACCAGGATCTTCTGGGGCGCTTCGTTGTCAAGGCCGTAGGCCACAGCGGCGGCGGTAGGCTCATTGATGATGCGCAGGACGTTCAGGCCTGCGATGCGGCCCGCATCCTGGGTGGCCTTGCGCTGGCTGTCGTCGAAGTACGCGGGGACGGTGATGACGGCCTCCGTCACCGGCTCACCCAGATAGCTCTCGGCGTCGCGGCGTATCTTGGTCAGGATCATGGCGCTGATCTCCTGCGGAGTCAGGTCTTTGCCGTCGATGTGGACGCGGTAGTCGCTGCCCATATGCCGCTTGATGCTGGACACCGTTCGGCCGGAGTTTGTGGCAAGCTGGCGCTTTGCCGCGCCGCCCACCAGACGCTCGCCGTCTTTGGTGAAGGCCACCACGCTGGGGGTGGTGCGCTCTCCCTCTGCGTTGGTGATGACGACGGGCTTGCCGCCCTCCACCACTGCCACGCAGCTGTTCGTGGTGCCAAGGTCAATACCGATCACTCTGCTCATTCTGGTCGTCCTCTCTGTTTTTGCGACGCGCATATTTTTCCTTCAATATCATATCGGTTCCGTATGACGATTTCTTAGAGCATTTGTAAAGATTTTGTGTTTCCGCTCATTCTCTCTCGAGCAGCTGGCGGATGACGGCCTCCGTCTCGTCCAGCCAGCTCTGGGCCGTCTCGTCCCCCTCTTTTTTGCGGACGAGGAAGCCCTGCTTCGCCTCAGCCAGCTGAGCCAGCGCCTTTTTGCGGGAGATGTACTGGGTCTCATACTGGGCCACCCGCAGGCAGACCTGCGGCATATAGGCGATGTCTGGGGTGGAGGCGCAGAGCTTCTGGGCCTTGCGGTAGGCCCGCAGGGCCGCACCGGCCCCTTTTCCCTGCACCATGGCATCGTCGCCCAGCGCCACCCATGCGGCCACATCGCCGGCGTCGGCGGCTTTTTTCCAGAACTTGCGGGCCTGTGCAGGGCTCTTGCGGCAGCCCCGGCCCTCGTAGAGCATCTCGCCCATCATGGCAAGGCCCTCGGCGCAGCCCTCTTCGGCAGAGAGCTGATAATAGTGCATCGCGTCGTCCCAGCGTTCCTCGGCCATGGCATGGTTGCCGGCCCGCAGCTCCGCTTCGCCCGGCTCATCGGTGTCGTGGCTGGCGTGGAGCAGACCGTTCAAAAGCGAGCAGTCCAGCGTGGCAGAGCTGGTCCACGGGTCGATAACCACGCCGTCGATGCTGTCGGAGTCCAGCGCCATCTGCATGGCGGAAGCCAGAAGCCGTTCCGCCATGGGGCGGCTGGCCGTGCCTTTATCGGCCTCCGCCATCTTCACGGAGGTGAACACCGGCAGGTAGCACCGGCCCTTCTGGGTGCGCAGGGTCCAGGGCTGCAGGTCTTTCGCTTTCTCCGCCGGGACAGGATGCTCCGCCCACGGGGCGGCCCCGTCCGGCTGGTCGGACGCCGCCTCCAGCGGCACCAGGACCCTGGTGTCCAGCTCGAGGGCATAGTTGATGGCGTTCATCAGCGCCCAGAAGCTCTCCTCGTTCTGGCCCTTATAGAGCGCTGCCACAGCCCGCTCTATCGCCGGACAGCCCGTACCCAGCGGCCCGTATTCCGGCAGCTTTTTGCGGTCTGCCGCGCCCACCGGGCGCAGCCGCAGCCGTGCCGCACCATCTTTTGCCATTGCATCCACCATTCTTTCCGTTGAGATTCCCTTCCAGTATAGCAGGATTTTCCGGTTTTCTCAATCTCCGGAGCCGAAATCTGCTTTCAGAGCCGGTTTTCTTCGGCAAAAACATAGCATTCCTGCTGGGAGTGCGTTATAATAAGGAGCGTCTCAACTAAATGGATCAAAGAAAGGGAGTATCGAGCCTTGAACAAAATGCTTCGCTATCTCAGCGATTACAAGCGCGAGAGCGTGCTTGCACCGCTTTTCAAGATGCTGGAAGCTACGTTTGACCTGTTCGTGCCGCTTGTGATGGCCGACATCGTCAACGTGGGTATCGCGGCCCACGATTTCCACTACATCCTTGTGCGGTGCGGCATCCTGCTGCTTCTGGCCATCGTCGGCCTCGCGTGCAGCCTGACCGCCCAATACTTCTCGGCCAAAGCCGCGGTGGGTTATTCCACCGGCCTGCGTCATGCGCTGTTTGAGCACATCCAGACGCTGAGCTTTTCCGAGATGGACACCATGGGCACCAGCACCCTCATCACCCGGATGACCAGCGACGTCAATCAGGTGCAGAGCGGATTGAACCTCTTCCTCCGCCTGTTCCTGCGCAGCCCCTTCGTGGTGATTGGCGCCATGATCATGGCCTTTACGGTCAACTTCCGCGCCGCCCTCATCTTCGTGGTGGCGATCCCGCTGCTGAGCGTCGTGGTCTTCGGCGTCATGGTCATCACCCGTCCGCTTTATAAGTCGGTGCAGACCCGCCTCGACCGGGTTCTGGGCCTCACCCGCGAGAACCTGACCGGCGTGCGCGTCGTCCGCGCCTTCGACAAGGAAAAGAGCGAGGTGGACCGCTTCGAGGACGCCAATGAGCTGCTGACCAAAATGCAGCTCCACGTGGGCCACATCTCCGCCCTGATGAACCCGCTGACCTACGTTATCATCAACCTTGCCATCGTGGCGCTGCTGTATGTGGGCAGCATCGAGATCAACATCGGCGGCATGGCCTCCGGCGACGTCATCGCGCTGGTCAACTATATGAACCAGATCCTGGTCGAGCTGGTCAAGCTGGCCAACCTCATCGTTCAGGTGAGCAAGGCTCTGGCCTGTGCAGGCCGTGTGCAGGCGGTTCTGGACACAAAGCCCGGCATGGAGTTCCCGGCCCAGCTCACCGGCAATGTTCCGGCGGAAAAGGCCGGCGACGCCGTCTGTTTCGACCATGTGAGCCTGACCTACAAGGGCGCAGGCGCACCCAGCCTCTCTGACATCAATTTCACCGCCAGGCGCGGCCAGACCATCGGCGTCATCGGCGGCACCGGCAGCGGCAAATCCAGCCTCATCAGCCTCATCCCCCGCTTCTACGATGCCACCGAAGGCAGTGTGGAGATCATGGGCCGACCGGTCCGGCAGTACCCCCGCGCCGACCTGCGCGGCAAGGTGGCTGTGGTCATGCAGAAAGCCCAGCTCTTCGGCGGCACCATCCGCTCCAACCTGCTCTGGGGCAGCCAGAATGCCTCCGACGCCGACCTCTGGGCTGCGCTGGAAACGGCACAGGCTGCGGAGTTCGTGAAAGCCAAGCCCCTCGGCCTCGACGAGCCGGTGGAACAGGGCGGACGCAACCTCTCCGGCGGTCAGAAACAGCGTCTGACCATCGCCCGCGCCCTCGTGGGCAAGCCGGACATCCTCATCCTCGACGACAGCGCCAGCGCACTGGACTACGCCACCGACGCGGCCCTGCGCAAGGCTCTGGCCGCTCTGCCGGGTGATCTGACCGTCTTCATCGTCAGCCAGCGCGCCGCCAGCCTGCAGCACGCCGACCAGATCATCGTGCTGGACGATGGCCGCATGGTGGGCCTTGGCCGTCACGCCGAGCTGCTGGAAAGCTGCCCGGTCTACAAGGAAATTTACGAGAGCCAGTTCAAGAAAGGGGATGCGCAGAAATGAGTGCAAAAGCAAAAAGCAAGCTGACCCCTGAACAGCAGAAGGCCACCATGACCCGGGTGCTGCAGAAGATCAAGCCCTACGGCTTCTTTGTGGTGTGCAGCCTCATCGTGGCCGCTGTGAGCGTGGCGGCCCAGCTGTATATCCCCATCCTCTGCGGCAGTGCCATCGACATGATGCTGGGCAAAGGTGCCGTGGACTTCGCGGGCGTGCTGCGCATCATCTACGAGATCATCGTGGTGGCTGTTGTCGCCGCCTTTGCGCAGTGGCTGCTGAGCGTCTGCAACAACCGCATCACCTTCGCCGTCAGCCGTGACCTGCGCAACGCCGCCATGCGGAAGATCCAGACCCTTCCCCTCTCTTACCTCGACAGCCATCCTTCCGGCGACATCGTGAGCCGGATGGTGGCCGATGTGGATACCTTCGCGGACGGCCTGCTGATGGGCTTCACCCAGCTGTTCTCGGGTGTGCTGACCATCCTCGGCACCCTGCTCTTCATGCTGCAGCAGAACATCCCCATCACGCTGGTGGTGGTCTGCATCACCCCCCTGAGCCTCGTTGTCGCCAGCTTTCTCGCAAAGCGCAGCTACAAATATTTCCAGAGCCAGAGCACCGTGCGCGGCGAGCAGACTGCCCTTGTCAACGAGATGATAGAGGGCCAGAAGGTCGTGCAGGCCTTCGGCCACGAGGCCCAGAGCCTCGAGGCTTTTGACGAGGTGAATGGCCGCCTGCAGAACGTGAGCCTGAAGGCCATCTTCTTCTCCAGCATGACCAACCCCGCCACCCGCTTCGTCAACAACATCGTCTACGCAGGCGTCGGCCTCGTGGGCGCCATCTATGCCGTAGCCGGAGGCATCACCATCGGCCAGCTGAGCATCTTCCTGAACTACGCCAACCAGTACACCAAGCCCTTCAACGAAATTTCCGGCGTCGTGACCGAGCTGCAGAACGCTCTGGCCTGCGCGGCCCGCGTGTTCGAGCTGCTGGACGCCGAAGACCAGACCCCCGAAGCGGAGAACGCCGCAAAGCTCGTGCCGGACGGCCACGTCCAGATCGAGGACGTCTCCTTCCGCTATCTGCCCGACCGCCCGCTCATCGAGGGCCTGTCTCTGGACGTCAAGCCCGGCCAGCGCATCGCCATCGTCGGCCCCACCGGCTGCGGCAAGACCACCCTCATCAACCTGCTCATGCGGTTCTATGATGTCAACGGCGGCTCCATCAAAGTCTCCGGCACCGACATCCGGGACGTGACCCGCGCCTCCCTGCGCGGCAGCTACGGCATGGTGTTGCAGGACACCTGGCTCCGGGCCGGCACCGTGCGGGAGAACATCGCCTACGGCAAGCCGGACGCCCCCCTCGACGAGGTGGTGGCTGCGGCCAAGGCAGCCCACGCCGACAGCTTTATCCGCCGCCTGCCCGAGGGCTACGACACCGTCATCGCCGAGGACGGCGGCAACATCAGCCAGGGCCAGAAGCAGCTGCTCTGCATCGCCCGCGTGATGCTCTGTCTGCCCCCGATGCTGATCCTGGACGAGGCCACTTCCTCCATCGACACCCGCACCGAGGTGCGTATCCAGGCAGCCTTTGCCCGGATGATGCAGGGCCGCACCAGCTTCATCGTGGCACACCGCCTTTCCACCATCCGGGAGGCCGACGTCATCCTCGTGATGAAGGACGGCCACATCGTGGAGCAGGGCGACCACGATACCCTGCTGGCGCAGGGCGGCTTCTACGCCAAGCTCTACAACAGCCAGTTCGAGGGCGTGGAGACTTAACGCTTCAACTGATAGCAATTCAACTTTTTAATGCACCAGCGGTGGATTGCATATCGCAAAGATGCCGTTTGAATACTGCACTATCGCAATTTTCAAAAATAGTGCCTATCAAAATAGCATATTTGCGATATGCAGTTTGCGGATGTTGCTTGTGCATTAAAAACGCAAACTGCTATAATTTCTTGACTTGCGATAAAATTTGCGATAAACGATTTTTGGAAGGAATATAATCGTGTCGAAAGATGAATATTTGATTACAGATCCACCCCTTAAAGCGCTGACTGTTTTTGCGATGCCGATGATCCTTGGCAGCTTTTTTCAACAAGTATACAATATGGCCGATTCCATAATCGTTGGTCAATTTGTTGGCTCCTCGGCACTTGCGGCTGTTGGTGCTTGTGCTGCACTGACCAATGTTTTTATTTGTGTGGCGCTTGGTGCCGGTGTGGGCGCAGGTGTGCTTGTAAGCCGCTGTTTTGGTGCAAAAAATTATGGTAGAATGAAAACCATTGTGTCAACGTCCCTGATCAGCTTTTTGATCTTAAGCGTTGTCCTTGGTGTCTTTGGCTTTTGCTTTTCCCATTTCATGATGAGCGGATTACAGACCCCTGCCGATATATTGGAAGAAGCAGTATTGTATCTGCGTGTCTACTTTGTGGGTTTCCCGTTTCTATTCATGTACAACATTCTTTCCACCATGTTCACTTCCATCGGTGAATCCAAAATTCCGTTGGGACTGCTGATATTCTCATCGATCCTGAATATTTTTATGGATCTCTGGATGGTGGCTGGTCTTGGTCTGGGGGTGTTTGGTGCAGCCCTTGCGACCTTGATCGCACAAGGAATTTCTGCCGTGTTTTCGTTTTTGATCTTTCTGTCTCGGACGCGGCAATACAAGAGCTCCTTTAGCAGGTTCGACCGGCAGGAGCTGTATTCCATGCTTCGCATTGCGGTGCCATCGGTTTTGCAGCAGTCCACAGTGTCTATCGGTATGATGATCGTGCAGGCAGTGGTAAATCCCTTCGGCACACAGGCACTTGCCGGGTATGCGGCAACGATGCGGGTAGAAAATGTTTTTTCGCTGATCTTCGTATCCATCGGCAATGCAGTTTCGCCGTTTGTATCCCAGAATCTTGGCGCAAAGAAAATTGAGCGTATCAAAAAAGGTTATCATGCTGCGCTGGTGTTGGATCTATGCTTTGCAGTTCTTGCTTTCGTGGTCATTGAAACACTGCACACACAGATCTCCTCGTTGTTCCTGGGAAAAGACGGAACCGCGTTGGCCTATCAGGTGTCCGGTGATTATATGAGATGGCTTGGTTACTTTTTCATCTTCATGGGCATCAAGATGGCAACGGATGGCGTTCTTCGCGGACTTGGAATCATGCGGCCGTTTCTTATTGCAAATATGGTAAACCTTGCGATCCGCTTGTCTGTTGCTTTGATTTGTGCACCGCGTTTTGGCATTGCTTTTGTTTGGCTTGCAGTCCCGGCAGGTTGGCTTGCAAACTTCCTTATTTCCTATGCGGCGCTCAGAAGATCACCGTTTCTGTTGTAGTTGGTCCACTGCAGTTTCAGCTTACAACAAAAAATGAGATAGGCCACCCCTTTCGGGGAAGTCTATCTCATTTTTTCGTTGGGGCTATTTGCAACAGCCCCATTCTTGTTTGCTCTGTTTTATTTTTTGCGGGTCGGCAATAGTTTCTTTTTTACCTGTTTTCAGCTTTCAGCACCGTTGCCTCAGCAGGCGGCGGTGTGAGGGTGGAGTGGGCCAGAATAAAGGCAGCGGCGCGGCTGGATGCGATGCGCTGGGCGGCGCGGCGGCGGTCGTTGGAAGCGAAGGTGTGCTCCCCGTCCCGCTTTGCGTCCCAGTGGGCAAGCTCGTCGTCCACCTCGGCTTCCGTCGGCCAGAGCTCTTCTTTCTGCGCCACCAGCAGCAGACCCATCCGGCTGCGCAGCTTGCGCTCGGCCTCGGCGTGGAGCCAGGCTCGGAATTCTTCCACCGTCTGGCCCTGCACCTTCAAGTACTGGTCGAAATTGACTCCGTTGGCCTGCATCCGAAGATTGAACTGGCGCTGCTCGGCAAAGTAGTTGCCGGCCACCAGCTGCTTGGGCAGCGTGCCGGTGACGTGTGCACCCAGCTGGGCGATGAGGGCCTGTTCGGCCACGGCGCGGGCCTGCTGGCAGCGCTGGGCGTAGATGTCCTGCGTCACTTTGGCGCGGAGGGCGCGCTTGCCCTCGGCGTCGGCGGCGCGGTCTTCGTCACCGTGGCGGCGGTTTATTTCAAGCTCGATGGTCAGCTCCCGGATGGGCCGGGGCTGGATGGGCTGGGTAAAGCCGGTGTACTCTCCCAGTTCCAGCGGCGGCAGGCAGAAGAACTGCACCCCCGCCCGGAAGCCCTCGGCCCGGTTGACCGCCAGAAGTTCAAAATCCGGGTCGGTGACGGGCTGCAGATCGTTTTCTTTCATCAGCTGGGCGAACAGGGGCGAGAAACCCTCCAGGATCGCCCGATTGACCGCCGCCGTCAGCAGGTCATCCTCGTCCTGCGGAGCGTCCGGGGCCGCCTTTTCGGCCTGCACCGCCGCTTCCAGCTCTTCTGCTGCGGCGGAAAAGACCACCCGGCAGTCACCGGGTTCTGCCATGCCAAAATGTTCGAGTTTCATTTTCTTCTCCCCCTCTCAGCGGACGATGCCGGCCATCAGCACCAGCAGCACGATGCCCAGCACGACGTACAGCACCTCGGCACCCAGGACGGACTTGTCCCCCTCGACGTACATCTCGGCGGGGTCGTCGGGGTTATAATAAAGGGTAACGACAGCTCCCTGTGCAAGCTCTCTGCCCTTGGCAGACTTGGGGTAATGGAGACGGTGGGTGCCGCCAGCCGTGGAGAATTCCAGCAGGTAGGCTTCGCCGTCCCGGCTCCGGACGGTGCCTGCCACAGCGGCCTCGACCTTTTCGCCCCTGGTCATGAGCTTGCGGCGTCTCGACCAGCTCCGCCATGCCATGTAGAACATGATGCCTGCACCGATGAGAAAGATAATGATGTTGAACATTCGCAGTTTCCCTCTTCCGTAAATAGTCCCGCCGGGCCGCTGCCCCGCAGGGGTAATATTTATTGTATCATACTCTGCCGGATTTTTCGCCCCATTCGGCCTATACGGAATGCAACAATTTTCGCAAAAAAATTTGTCGTACTATTTTTGCAAAAAACGCTTGACTTTCTTTGCACCTGTGGTATAATAGACATCGTTCCGAGCCGAACGGCAGCGAACAAAACAGAATATGCGGATATGGCGGAATTGGCAGACGCGTTAGATTCAGGTTCTAATCGGGGCAACTCGGTGGAGGTTCAAGTCCTCTTATCCGCACTCTTGAACGACAGCTTTTAAAAAGGCTGTCGTTTTTCTTTTACCCGTAGTCCTTTTGGAAGCTTTCTATCAGCGGATAAGAGGACTTGAACAGCAGCTTTTACAGAGAAAGGGCCCCCCATGCAGAGAATCGACCTCTTCGGCGCAGCAGCCGCCTTTGAAACCGTCCGGATGCCGGACGGCACGGAAGCGGCCATTCCAACAGAACACGCCGCAGTTATCTATGTAAATGAACAGCCGGCCTTCCGGGTGGTATGCACACCCCAGCTTCTGCCGCAGCTGGCTCTGGGGCGGCTGCTGACCGAAGGATGGATCGCCTCCGCAGAGGAAGTGGAACAAATCGCCGTCTGCGCAGAAGGCTTGAAAGTCAATATCTACCTGAACCACCCGCTGACGGCCCGCCGCGCGGCAGCACAGGAGGTTTCCAGCTGCTGCACCGACAATGTCGCGCTGGGCAGTCCGGTGGAAGTGCAGCCGCTGCGCGCGGTGCCGCATCTGGACCTGCAGCCGGGGTGGGTGGACGCCCTCGCCGCCGCCATGAGCGCGGGCCTGCCGCTTTATCAGGCCACCCATGCAGTCCACAGCTGCTTTGTGCTGCATGAGGGCCGCATCCTCTGCGCCTGCGAGGACATCGGACGCCACAATGCGCTGGACAAGGCCGTGGGCAGCGTGCTTCTGGCCGGTGTCCCCCTCAGCGAATGCGTGCTCTACACCAGCGGCCGCGTACCGATGGATATGGTGCGCAAAGCCATCCGGGCCGGCGTTCCGGCACTGGTGAGCAAGACCATGCCCACCGTCCAGTCGCTGGAGCTGGCCGCAGAATACGGCTTACAGCTGCTCTGCGGCCGGAAACATCCGCTGACATCGTCAAAAAGTGCGGGGTGACACCGGTTCGCGTTGACTTACTTCCAGCCTGAGTGATAATATATTAACGAAAAGACCGCTCCGCTGTTGCAGCAGCTGGGGCGGCCTTAATTGTTGTCCGGGGAAACCCGGGCAGAAAAAACAGGCAGGTGATAACATGAAGCAGGCAACCAACCCGTTTGCGCCCGTTCCCCTGTGGCGCAAGCGGCTGCCGGGCTACGCAGCCATGGGTGCTGCCACTGTTGCTATGGCGATCGGCCTGGTCGCCATGCAAAACGCGCGCACCACGGTTGCAGGTACCCTGCTGCCGGTGTCGGAAGCGGATGCAGCCGCCTACGGCATCAGCGCAGTGTACCAGCTCGACGACGGCAGCTATCGCGTGGAGGGCTCTCAGAAGGGCTTCCAGAGCGATGTGCAGGCTGCCGTGACCCTTGACGCCGAGGGCAATGTTTCCGCTGTCGAGATCCTCTCGCAGGCAGAGACGGACAGCCTCGGCGGCCAGTGTGTCAACCCGGAGTTCACGTCCCAGTATCAGGGCGCAGCTCCCTTTACGCTGGCAGGCAAAAGCTATACTGTGACCGACCCCCTTACCGGTGCCGCCTATGCCGCTGCCGGTGCGGCGGAGGAGCAGCCCGCTGCTGCGGAGGATCTTGACCCCGCGCAGTGGAACGTGTCCGACACCTCTCCCGAGGCCGAGGCCACCCGCAGGATGTACGCAGCAGGTCTGACCCTCTCGGCACTGAACGGCGAGCCGCTGGCTGATGAGCTGATCCCTCCGATGGATACCAGCGCCGAGGCTGTGGCACGCCGCAAGCTCTACGCTGCCGGTCTGAGCAAGAGTGCGCAGGACGGCGAGGAGCAGGCTCTGCCCTATGCGGACTGGTCCGCAGAAAAGCAGGCCGCTTATCGGCTGGCACAGGCCGAACTGACCACCGGGCAGACCAGTGCCGGCGCTGTCAGCGCAGACCTCACCGAGGTGGACGCCCTTTCCGGCGCGACCATCACCTCGGCCGCCGTCACCAACATCGTCAACAACTCGTATTTCTATGTAACTGAGGTGCTCCGCGCAGAGTGACCTCAACGGAGGAATGGAACCTATGGCAAAAACTGATTTTCTGACGGCTGACATGACCCGCCGTCAATTCATGAAGATCTCGGGCAAGAGCCTTGCAGGGCTCACCCTCTCCGCATCCATGCTGTCCCTCTTCGGCTGCTCGCAGAAGCAGGTGGACAGCGGCGCAGTGGCTACCTGGGCGCTGCCCCAGGGCCTGCTGGTGGTCAACGCCGACCTGTGTACCGGCTGCCAGCGCTGCGAGATCAACTGCACCCTCACCAACGACGGCGTGTGCTCCTCTTACATCAGCCGCGTAAAGATCCAGCGCCGTCTGAATCTGGACGGTGCCGGCAACGGCCTGCTGTCCGGCAACGACAACTGCTTTGTCTACTTCCCGGATACCTGCCGCCAGTGCGAGGACCCCGCCTGCGGCAACGCCTGCCCCCAGAAGGCCATCACCACCAATGACCAGGGCATCCGTGTGGTGGACACCGACAAGTGCATCGGCTGCGGCGCCTGCCACGAGGCCTGCCCCTGGCATATGCCCACCGTCAACCCCGAGACCGGCAAGTCGTCCAAGTGCATCGCCTGCGGTGCCTGCGTGGCAGGCTGCCCGTCCGGCGCTCTGTCCATCGTGGACTGGGATGCCGTCACCAGCGCAGCACAGGCTGCCTACATGGACCTGTAAGGAGGAACAACAATGGCTGAAAGTTATGGCTGGACAGGCAAGATCCTGCGCGTTGACCTGACCACCGGCGAGATCACCACGCAGGACGACGCAAAGTACCATAAGTATATCGGCGGTATGGGCATGGCCTACCGCATCATGTATGAGGAAGCTCCCATGGACCTCGACCCCTACGACGAGAAGGCACAGGTCATCTTCGGCGTCGGCCCCCTGACCGGTGCCGGCGTCCCCTGCTCCGGCCGCATGAACGTCACCTTCCGCTCCACCTGGTCCAAGGGCAGCTCCATCATCGACGCCCACATGGGCGGCCACATCGGCCCCATGCTGAAGTATGCGGGCTGGGACGGCATCGTCATCACCGGCATCTCCGCAAAGCCCGTCTACCTGCGCATCGAGGACGACAACGTCTCCCTCGAGGATGCTTCTGAGATCTGGGGCAAGGGTACGTTCGCGTCCAACAAGTGGATGGTGGAGCAGAACGGCCGTGAGTTCGAGACCGCTTCCATCGGCCCTGCCGGTGAGAATCTGGTGGACTACTCCACCCTGAACACCAGCTTTGGCAACTCCGGCGGCGCCGGTCTGGGCGCTGCCATGGGCAACAAGAAGCTGAAGGGCCTGGCCATCCGGGGCACCGGCAGCGTCAAGGTGGCCGACCCCAAGAAGGTGCTGGAGCTGTCCAACTACATGATGGGCAACCTCATCGGCGGCAACAACAACCACAACGTCCCCGCACAGCCCCAGAGCTGGGCAGAGTACAGCGCCACCTCCGGCAAGAACCGCTGGTCCGGCGCACCGGGCCGTATGTGGAAAAAGGCTCCCGGCGGCCCCGTGGATACCGGCGAGCAGCCCTACAACGACATCAACAAGATCGCGCTGCGCTGCTTCAAGGGCTACTTCGACTTTGGCTCTGTGGCATCTGAGTACACCGTGAAGAACGGCGGCTGCTCCTCCTGCCCCATCCGCTGCTACACCGAGTATGATGTGGACCCGCTGGCCGATTACGACCTGCCCACCCACAACTCCAACACCTGTATGCCCGTGCTGTACGGCACCCGCGTCTACCCGGACGGCGTCCACGATTTCAAGTACGAGGGCGACGGCACCATGGTCATCAACCTGGCATGGTCTCATGCCGTCGATGACATGGGCCTGTGGGACAACTACGGCAACCTGAACCGTGACCTGCAGTGGATCCTGCGGATGCCCCGTGAGGAGGCCACCAAGTACATCAGCGAGGAAGAGTACGACTCTCTGCCCTGGGCATGGGAAAAGGCCGGTGACCCCCGCTGGGAGGTGGAGCTCATCCGCCGCATGGCTTACGGCGAGGGCGACCTGTCCGTCATCGCAAAGGGTACGCTGGCCATGATGGAAAAGTTCGGCCTGCCCAAGAGCTGGCTGGACCGCACCGACGGTGCCACCAACTCCAACCTGATGTACAACGGCTTCCCCAACCACCACGGCCCCGCAGAGGCATGGCAGGTTGGCATGCTGTACAATCTGGTGTATAATAGAGACTGCATGATCCACGAGATCGTCTGCGAGACCGGCTCCGGCGCACCCTACGAGGTGACCAAGAAGGTCATGGAGGACTTCTTCGGCGAGGGCTGCTACGACAAGGCCAAGGCCTACACGCCCATCAACGAGAACAAGGCAAAGCTGGCCGCCTACTGCGTCAACGACAAGAACTTCCACGACTCTGCCACCCTCTGCAACTGGATGTGGCCCATGACCCAGTCTCCCTCCAAGGAGCGGGCCTACCACGGCGATCTGGACCTGCAGGCAGATTTCATGACCGCCGTCACCGGCGAGACCTACACCCAGGCCGGTCTGCAGGAGGCAGGCGAGCGCATCACCCAGATGCTGCGCGCCATGACCGCCATCAGCTTCCAGAAGAACTGCGGCAGCGCAAACCTCCGTCAGGAGCACGACGCCATCTGCGACTGGGTCTTCGACAAGGAACCCGACTTCAAGGCATTCGAGGAAGGCACCACCAAGCTGGACCGCGCCGACATGGAGAAGGCAAAAGACCTCTTCTATGACATCTTCGGCTGGGACAAGACCACCGGTGTGCCGACCCGCGAGACGCTGGAGAAGTTCGACCTCGGCGATATGGCCGACGATCTGGAAGCACGCGGCATCTACGACCAGACCGAAGCCGCCGCCCAGTGATCTATTCTAAAAACGAGAGGAACTATCATGCTGTTTGGCAGACGCAAACCCGGTTATACCACCACGGTGGACGCCGCCTCCGACCCTGAGCAGGTCATCCTCGAGCTGCAAAAGGCAGAGATGGCCGCGAAAAAGAAGCCGAAGGCCGAGGTCTTTGACATCGACGCGGCCAGCGAGACGGCCCGCCGCCTGAAGGAAACGGGCAGTATGTTCGACGGCAGCGCCGCAAAGCTCGGCGAGGACGTCATTGCCGCCGTGCAGAAGGAGACGGATGCTCTGGCCGCAAAGCAGGCCGAGGCACAGCCCGCTCCCGAAGAGACGGCTGCACCGGACGCCGCCGAAAAGCCCCAGCTGCTGGATTTTCTGGCCGCTGCACCGGAGGCAGAGGGCGACCCCTACGCCGACCAGCCCACCGTCACCGCACCGGAGCTGCCCAAGCTGACCCCGGCACAGGAGCTGGCGGGTTACATCCGCTCCCGCTCGGCGGCGGCGCTGGTCACATCCCACGCCCTGCTGGTGAGTGAGGTGGAAAACGCCGATGAGCTTCTGGCCCAGATGCCGGAAGACCCCCAGTGCGCAGACATCGTGTCCCGCGCCGGCGCAAAGGATGCCTACTACTACTCCAGCGCCAACATGAGCGACAACTACGCCATGATCGCGCAGCTCATCGAGGACAAGGACCTCTGCGCCATGGTGGCCGAGATGGTGCGGTTCAACGCCCGCGTCTACCCCAGCGCCACCCCGCTGCGGTACTTCCGCCGCTCGCCCTACGATTTGACACAGGAAGCCATCGAGCAGACGTGGCAGTCCATGCAGGGCAAGCCGGAGTACGCCGACATCGAGGAGCTGACCAACAACCAGAACGAGCGGTTCCTCTTCTCCACCCAGCACCTCACCCGCCGCTACGCAAAAGCCATCAGCGACGTGGACGAGTGGACCGACTAAAGCATCCCACACAACCAAATAGGGTATACGAGCTTCTTTGAGCAAAGGTGTCTAAACCGTCGGGCATGACACCGCGCCGCAATGCTAAGGGCTATATCAGCCGGCATTCAAGGGTGGAGGGGGAAACCCCGCCGCCTTCCCGCAGAAGAAACGCTGCAATTTGAAAAAAAGAACTCCTCCCATCCACACAGGGGCTTTCCATGCTCTGCCGCCACTGCAAGAGCGGCAGGGAGCGGAGAGCAGCCATCGGCAGGACAGTCTGCAAGCTGCCCTTTGCCGAAATGTGCGGATATTCTGCGGAGGCGTTTTGATTTTCCATCAAGACGTCTCCGCTTCTTTTTTAACCTGCCTTTTTCTATGGATCCCCGCTGCGCCCCGCCTGAGCCATAGCAGGCCGGGTGTGGCCGGGCATTTGGAGGATTTTTTTATGAAACAGCCTTTCTGCGCGCCCTCTGAGGCGCTGCACCGCGTGCTGGATGCCGCTGCGGCTCTGCCGAGGCCGGAGACGGAGATTGTCCCGCTGGACGAAGCGGGCGGCCGCATTGCCGCCCGGACGCTTTCGGCCCGGATGGACCAGCCGCCCTTTGACCGCAGCCCCTTCGACGGCTACGCCCTGCACAGCGCCGACACCGCCGGTGCCAGCCGCGAAACACCCGTCACCCTGCCCGTGACCATGAAGCTCTACGCCGGAGATGCCCCCGCTTCGCCTCTGCCTGCTGGCTGTGCGGCCCGCATCATGACCGGCGCACCCCTGCCCGAGGGCGCAGACTGTGTGCTGATGCAGGAGCTGACCGACAGCGGCGAGGAGACGGTACAGCTCTATGCCGTTATGAAGCCCCAGCAGAACGTGGTATTCCGGGGCGGAGACATCGCCGCCGGCGCTGTCATCGCTGAGGCCGGTACGGTACTCTCCCCCGCCCATCTCGGTGTGCTGGCCGGGCAGGGATACGCTGAAGTCCCCGTTTACAAGACGCTGACCGTGGGCGTTCTGGCCACAGGAAGCGAGCTTTTAGCTCCGGGCGAGGCTTGGACGCCCGGCAAAATCTACGACGCCAACGGCGTCCAGAACGCCGCCCGCCTGCGGCAGCTGGGCTTTGCGGTAAACCGTCGGCACTGCTCCGACGACCCGGATGAGATCGCCCGTGAGATGCGGGAACTGCTGGCGGAGTGCGATGCCGTCATCACCAGCGGCGGCGTCTCGGTGGGGCAGAAAGACTATCTGCCCGCTGTGCTGGAACAGCTGAATGCGGACATCCTCTTTGCGGGCGTGGCCCAGAAGCCCGGAAGCCCCATGCTGGCCGGAAAAATTGACGGCAAGCTGGTGTTCTGCCTCTCCGGCAACCCTTTTGCCGCTGCCGCTACGCTGGAACAATATGCCATCCCGGCCCTTTTGCGGGCGGCGGGGCGCTGCGAGGAAGGCTGCCTTCTTCCCCGCACCACCCGCACCCTGACCACGGGCTTCTCGAAGCCCAGCAAGGGGAACCGCTATCTGCGGGCCAAGGCCATGGGCGGCAGCGTGGCCATCCCCGGCGAGGGCAACGCCGAAGCCCACTCGTCCGGCAGCCTTTCTGCCATGATCGGCTGCAACTGTTTCGTTGAACTGCCTGCGGGCAGCGGCCCGGTGACTCCGGGCGAAGAAGTGGAGGTGCTCAGTTTTGTACAGTGAACAGAAAGAGGCTCTGGCCCAGGAGATCGAACTCAAGCGCCCGGCGGTGCTGGCCGTCAGCGGCCTGCACAACAGCGGCAAGACGACGCTGCTGGAAAAGCTTCTGCCTGCCCTGCGCAGCCGGGGGCTGAAAGTGGGCATTATCAAGCACGACGGCCATGATTTCACCCCCGATGTCCCCGGCACCGACAGCTACCGCCTGCGGGAAGCGGGGGCCGAGGGGGTGGCGGTCTACTCCGGCCAGCGCTATCTGCTGACCGAGATGTTCCGCCTGACGGAGCAGGACTTGCTGGCGCTCTTCGAGCGCCACGGCTATGATCTGGTGCTGCTGGAAGGCTTCAAGGACAGCGGCTGGCCGAAAATCGAAGTTGTCCGCAAAGAAATTTCGGACACACCGGTGTCTTTCCAGCCGCTGGCGGTGGTGGGAGATATTCCGGGGGCAGATTTTGGATTGGAAGATGCGCAGGCTCTGGCCGACTGGCTCGTTGCCCAGATGCCGGGCCTGTAAGGAGAAGACAGATATGAAACTGATTCGTACCGAAGACGCGGCAGGCCAGGTGCTCTGCCACGACATTACCCAGATCATTCCCGGCGAGTTCAAGGGCGCACGTTTCCGCAAGGGCCATGTCATCCAGCTCGAGGACATCCCCGTGCTGCTCTCCATCGGCAAAGAAAACCTCTACGTCTGGGAGAAAAAGCCCGGCATCCTCCACGAGGACGAAGCCGCCGCGCTGCTGTACAAGGCCGCTGCGGGCAAGAACATCCACGGCACCGAGCCGAAAGAGGGCAAGATCGAGCTCATCGCCGACTGCGACGGCCTGCTGAAGATCAACCGCGAAGCCCTGCTGGCCGTGAACCGCACGCCCCAGATGATGATCGCCACCATCCACGGCGATCTGCCCGTGAAAAAGGGCCAGAAACTGGCCGGTACCCGCATCATCCCGCTGGTCATCGAACAGGAGAAGATGGACGCCATGCAGGCTGCCGCAGGCAGTGAGCCTATCCTGAACGTGCTGCCCATGCAGGCCAAGAAGTTTGCCGTCATCACCACCGGCAGCGAGGTGTTCAAGGGCCGCATCGAGGATAAGTTCACGCCTATCCTCGTGGGCAAGCTGGCCGAGTACGGCTGCGAGATGACCTTCCACAAGGTCTGCGACGACGACCCGGCGGGCATCACCGCCGCCATTCTGGAAGCGAAAGAAGCGGGCTGTGAGCTCATCTTCACCACCGGCGGCATGAGCGTGGACCCCGACGACCGCACCCCGCTGGCCATCCGAAACACCGGCGCGGACATCGTCACCTACGGCGCACCGGTGCTGCCGGGCGCCATGTTCCTCGTGAGCTATCTGGACGGTGTGCCGGTCTGCGGTCTGCCCGGCTGCGTCATGTACGCCAAGCGCACCATCTTTGACCTGCTGCTGCCCCGTCTGCTGGCCGACGATGCCATCTCCGCCGAGGATATTGCCCGTCTGGGCGAGGGTGGTCTCTGCCTTGGCTGCGCCGAGTGCCACTGGCCCAACTGCGGATTTGGGCATTGCTGACTTTTGGCACGTCGGCAATGCCTCTCCCTTTGGGAGAGGTGTCACCGAAGGTGACGGAGAGGGCAAGCCCGGCGCATTAAAGCCGCCACACAGCGATAAGCAGACCCTTTGTCTGAGCGATACTATCGCCATGTCTGGGATTCGCCGTCAGCATCCTCGCCCTCTCAGGCGCTCACGCGCCAGCTCTCCCAAAGGGAGAGCCTCTGGCGTGACGGGCAGCTTAACGCGTAAAACAAAAAACAAGAGAGCCCTGCTGCACAGGGCAGAATATAAATAACTATGACTGACAACAAATTGACCCACTTTGATGCCTCCGGCAACGCCGTGATGGTGGATGTGAGCGAGAAGACCGTCACCTTCCGGGAGGCCACCGCCCACGGCATGATCACCATGAACGCCGAGGCATTCGCCGCTGTGGAGAGCGGCACCATGAAGAAAGGCGATGTGCTGGGCGTGGCCCGCATTGCCGGCATCATGGCCACCAAGCGCACCAGCGAGCTCATCCCGCTCTGCCATCCGCTGCCGCTGACGAAAGTGAGCGTGGACTTCAGGCTTCTGCCCGAGCGGCAGGCTGTGGAGGCGCTCTGCACCGTCAAGACGGCGGGCGTCACCGGCGTGGAGATGGAGGCCCTGACGGGCGTTTCCACCGCCCTGCTCACCATCTACGATATGTGTAAGGCCGTCGATAAGGGCATGGAGCTGGGCGAGATCCATCTCGTCGAGAAGACCGGCGGCAAGAGCGGCCACTACATCCGGGCGGAGGGCGGCTATGTTTGATTCTGCCCAGCGCAATATCCACTATCTGCGCCTGTCCGTCACCGACCTGTGCAACCTGCGCTGCCGCTACTGTATGCCCGACGGCGTGGAAAAGCTGGAGCGGGAAGCCGTGCTCACCTACGAAGAGTTCCTGCGTCTGGCGGCCCTGTTCGCCCGGTGCGGCATCGACACCGTCCGCGTCACCGGCGGAGAGCCGCTGGTGCGCAAGGGCGTAGACCAGCTGGTGGCGGGCCTGAAAGCCATCCCCGGCATCCGCAAAGTCACCATGACCACAAACGGCATCCTGCTGGCGCAGCAGCTGCCCGCCCTGCTGGCGGCCGGCCTTGACAGCGTGAACATCAGCCTCGACACTCTGCGCCCCAAGGTGTTCCAAAGCATCACGGCCCGGGACGAGTTCGGCCATGTGATGGAGGGCATCCGCGCAGCCCTCGACAGCGGCATCCCTGTCAAACTGAACTGTGTGCCGCAGGTGGGCGTGAACGAGGGTGAATTGGAAGACCTGGCCGCCCTCGCCGAGAGCCGCCCGTTACAGGTGCGGTTCATCGAGATGATGCCCATCGGCTACGGCGCGGCCATGCCCTGCATCTCGGGGCCGGAGCTGCGGGAACGGTTTGCCCGCCGCTGGCCGGAGTTTTCGCCCCTGCCCGCCGCCCAGAGCGCCGGGTTCGGCGACGGGCCTGCCGTCTACTACACCGTCCCGGGCTGGAAGGGCGACGTGGGCTTCATCGCGGCGGTCCACGGCAAGTTCTGTGCTTCCTGCAACCGGGTGCGGCTGACCAGTCAGGGCTTTCTGCGCCCCTGCCTTGCCAGCGAGACGGGCTGCGACCTGCGCGCCCTGCTGCGCGGCGGCGCAGCCGACGAGGAGCTTTTACAGGCCATCCGGGAGACCATCTGGTCGAAACCCCGGGAACATCATTTCGGAGACAATTCCATGCCCGCCACCCGCGGGATGTACCGTATCGGAGGATAAATTACTATGGGAAAAATTCTGGCGATCTGCACCAGCCCCAAGCGCGGCACCGTCAAGACCGAGGTGCCAAGTGCTGTCCTGACCCCGGAATGGGGCATCGTGAGCGACGCCCACGGCGGAAACTGGCACCGGCAGGTGAGCCTGCTCAGCGCCGAAAAAATCGAGGCGTTCCGTAAGAAGATCTGGGTGGACTATGGTGCCTTTGGCGAAAACCTCGTCATCGAGGGCTTCGACTTCCGCAGCCTGCCCGTCACCAGCCGCTTCGCCATCGGCGACGTGGTGCTGGAGATGACCCAGATCGGCAAGGAGTGCCACAACGACTGCGTCATCAAGCAGCAGACCGGCGAGTGCATCATGCCCCGGGAGGGCGTATTTGCCCGGGTGCTGAAAGGCGGCGAGATTCATGTCGGCGACGAAGTGACCCTTCTGCCGCCGCTGGAAGATCCGCCGCTGCGCGCTGCGGTCATCACCCTGTCCGACAAGGGCAGCCGGGGCGAGCGGGAGGACAAGAGCGGCCCCCTCATCGTGGAGATGCTCACCGCCGCAGGCTATGTGGTGGAAGAGACGATGCTCCTGCCCGACGAGGCCAAGGCGCTGAAAGCACAGCTCATCCGTCTGGCCGATGGCCGTCAGGTGAACCTTATCCTGACCACCGGCGGCACCGGCTTCTCGCCCCGGGATATTACCCCCGAGGCCACCTATGCCGTGGCCGACCGCAACGCCCCCGGCATCGCCGAGGCCATGCGGTACCACAGCCTTTCCATCACCCCGCGCGGGATGCTGAGCCGCGCCGCCAGTGTATTGCGCGGCAAGACGCTCATCGTCAACCTGCCGGGCAGTCCGAAAGCCGTGAAGGAGAACCTCGAGTACATCCTGCCCAGCCTCGGGCACGGCGTCCGCATCGCCGCCGGTCTGGACGGCGAGTGCGCCCGCAAGTAACATTGCTGTCCTGCTCCGCAGCATCCCTCCTGTAGAGCGGCGGCCCGTTAAGCCCTCTCCGTCTGCTTCGCAGCCACCTCTCCCAAAGGGAGAGGCTCTGGCGTGTCGGCAAAGCCTACGCTGGACGAGAAAAGCACGATGTTTCGGAAACAGCAGCGCCCTGCTGTGGGACGAAAGTATAAACCAATGATAGAAAGAGAAAATTCATGAAAACCGATCTCATTTCCCGCCGCAGCTTTCTGTCCGTGGTCGGCGCAGTCGGCGCTGCTGCTGCCCTGACCGCCTGCGGCGGCGCTGCTTCCAGCACTGCCTCTTCCGCAGCTGCTTCCTCTGAGGCCGCTGCTTCCGAGGCTGCTGGCGAGAGCGTCGAGCTCATCGTCTTCGCCGCTGCCTCCCTGACCGAGACCCTGAACGCCATCGCCCAAGACTACTCTGCCGAGAACCCGGGCGTCACCTTCCGCTTCAACTTCGATTCCTCCGGTACTCTCAAGACCCAGATCCAGGAGGGCGCTGACTGCGACCTCTTCCTCTCTGCCGGCCAGAAGCAGATGAACCAGCTGGACATCACCGCTTCTGCCGACGTGAACACCGACGGTCTGGACTTCGTGGACCCCTCCACCCGTGTGGACCTGCTGGAAAACAAGGTCGTCCTCTGTGTGCCTGAGGGCAGCGACAAGGGCATCGACAGCTTTGATGCTCTGGCCGAGCACCTGAAGGCTCAGGACATCCTGTTCTGCATGGGCAACAGCGATGTGCCTGTGGGCCAGTACACCCAGAAGATCCTCGCTTACTATGACCTCGACGAAGAGGCTCTGGCCGCTGCCGGTGTCATCACCTACGGTTCCAACGTCAAGGAAGTCACCACCCAGATCAGCGAGGGCAGTGTGGACGCCGGTGTCGTCTACTGCACCGACGCTTACAGCGCCGGTCTGACCCCCGTGGACGAGGCCACCGCCGAGATGTGCGGTCAGGTCATCTACCCCGCCGCTGTGCTGAAGGCTGCCCCCAACGCCGAGGCCGCCAGGGAGTTCCTGGCCTATCTGCAGACTGACCGTGCCGCCACCGTGTTCGAGGGCGTGGGCTTTACGGCGATGTAAACAACTCCGTCATTGCATGGGCCAACGGTCAGGCATCCCTTCATCCAACCTCTCAGGCGCTTCGCGCCAGCTCCCCTTGTAGGGGAGCCTCTGGCGAAGAGGTGAAGTTTTCCGCTATGCCAAGGCCTCTCCTCGATAGGAGAGGTGGCACGGCGTCAGCCGTGACGGAGAGGTTTATTCCCACAGTAACTCACGGCCAGACCCACCCACATCTGAGGTTAAAATTATGGATTGGTATCCCTTATGGAACAGCCTGCGCATCGCGCTCATCAGCTGCACAGCGGTGTTCTTCCTCGGCATTTTTGCCGCTTATTATATCGCAAAGCTGCCCCGCACCGTCAAGGGCGTGCTGGACGTGGTGCTCACCCTGCCCATGGTGCTGCCGCCCACGGTGGTGGGCTATTTTCTGCTGCTGCTCTTCGGCGCAAAGCGGCCGCTGGGCATCTTCTTCATGGAGCATTTCGGCGTCAAGCTGGTCATGAACTGGTACAGCGCCATCTTTGCGTCCATCGTGGTGGCCTTCCCGCTGATGTACCGCACCGCCCGGGGTGCCTTCGAGAGCTTTGACGAGACGCTGGCCTGGTCGGCCCAGACACTGGGACAGTCCAATGCGTGGATATTCTGGCGGGTGCGGATGCCCTGCTGCCGACAGGGCATTCTGGCCGGTACGGTGCTGGCCTTTGCCCGGGCCTTGGGCGAGTACGGTGCTACCAGCATGATCGCGGGCTACACCCCGGGCAGGACGGCCACCATCGCCACCACGGTGTACCAGCTCTGGCGCACCAACGATGAGGCCGGTGCCATGCGGTGGGTGCTGGTGGACATCGTCATCTCTGCTGTGGTGCTGCTGGCTGTGAACCTCTTGGAGAAAAAGCAGAAAGCAGGTGGCCGCGCATGAGCCTGGAAGTACATATCGAGAAAAAGCTGAACTGCTTCACCCTCCGCTCCGACTTCACCGCCGGGAACACTGCCACGGCCATTCTGGGCGCGTCGGGCTGCGGCAAAAGCATGACGCTGCGCTGCATCGCGGGCATCGTGAAGCCCGACAAGGGCCGCATCGTGCTGGACGGGCGGGTGCTGTTCGACAGCGGGCAGCACATCGACCTGCCGCCCCAACAGCGGGGCGTGGGCCTGCTTTTCCAGAACTACGCCCTCTTCCCGAATATGACCGTGGAGCAGAACATCCTCTGCGGCCTGAAAGCCGAAAGGGACAAAGCCGCCCGTAAGGCCCGCTGCGCCGGGATGCTGCGGGCCTTGCGGCTGGAAGAACTGGCCAGCCGCCGCCCGGCAGAGCTTTCCGGCGGACAGCAGCAGCGCACCGCGCTGGCCCGTATCCTGGTGGGCAAGCCGAAGATCTTGATGCTGGACGAGCCGTTCAGCGCACTGGACAGCTACCTCCGCGAGGAGGTGGAGGGCGAAGTGGGCAGCCTGCTGGCGGGTTTCGACGGCACGGCCCTGCTTGTCACCCACAACCGGGACGAGGCTTACCGCCTGTGCCGGGACATGATCGTCATGGACGGCGGGCAGGTGCTCCGCACCGGCACCACGAAAGAGGTCTTTGCCGACCCGGGCAGCACCGCTGCGGCCCGGCTGACCGGCTGCAAGAACATCCTGCCCTGCACCCGGGTGGACGCCCACAGCGTCCGCCTCGCAGGCTGTGAGAGTCTGCTGCACCTCGCCGCTGAGGTGCCGGAGGGCTGCACCGCCGTAGGCATCCGCGCCCACGACTTCGCCCCCTGTGCCCCGGGCGCAGAGAACGCCCTGCCGGTGGAGCTTCTCTCGGCCAGCGAGAATCCCTTCGACTGGAACCTCATCTTCCAGCTGCCGGACGGCACCACCCGTCTGTGGTGGAAAGTGAGCAAGACGACCCTCTCCGTGGCCGAACCCGACGCCCCGGCCTGCCTCTCCGCCCTGCCGGAGAGCATCATGGCGCTGGTGGATCATAAGTAACCGCCAAAAGAGCCGGTGCATCCTGCACCGGCTCTTGCTCTGTTTTTATGACTCGCCGAAGAATTTCTTGGCAATATCGGCGCTCTGCTTGGCATCCTTGGCGTACCAGTCCGCGCCGATCTTCTCGGCGTACTCGGGCGTCAGGACAGCGCCGCCCACCATCACCTTGCAGTCGAGCTTTGCTGCATGGAGGGCCGCGATGGTCTCCTCCATGCTCTTGAGGGTGGTGGTCATCAGGGCCGAGAGCCCCACGAGGTGGACATCCTTCTCCCGGACAGTGTCCACCACCGTCTCCACCGGCACATCGCGGCCAAGGTCGATGACCTCGAAGCCGTAGTTTTCGAGGATGACGCGGACGATGTTCTTGCCGATGTCGTGGACATCGCCCTTGACGGTGGCGAGGACGATGCGGCCCTTGCTGGCCCCGGCCCCGCCCCGCTTGGCGATGGCAGTCTTGATCTCTTCAAAGGCGGCCTGTGCGGCGCTGGCGGCCTGTAACAGCTGGGGCAGGAAGAGCCTGCCCTTCTCGTACTTTTCACCCACGACGTCCAGCGCCGGGATGAGGGCCTCGTCCACCAGCGTCAGGGGCTCGTTTTCGTCCAGCAGGGTGTGGGTGCGGGCGGCGGCTTCCCCCTTGAGGCCCTTTTCCACCGCCTGCATCAGCGCGGCAAAAGGGCCGCTGTGAGCTGCATCCGCCTCCGCCGGGGTGTTTGACGTCTGAGACGCCTGGGCCGTCTGGGCCTGCTTCAACGCGGCGCTGGCAGGGACTTTATCGGCATAGCGGGCGATGTAGGCCATGCTCTGCTTATCACGGTTGGTGAGGACGTTGTAAGAGTAGACCGCCGCCATCATCTCTTCGCTGGAAGGATTCATGATGGCGAGGTCGAGGCCCGCGTACATGGCCATGGTGAGGAAGGTGGTGTTCAGGTAGGGGCGGCAGGGCAGGCCGAAGCTGATGTTGGACACACCGAGGATAGTGCGGACACCCAGCTCCTTCTTGCAGCGGGCCAACGCCTCCACGGTGGCCAGAACGTCCTGCTGCTGGGCGCTGGCGGTGAGGGTCAGGCAGTCGATATAAATATCTTCCCGGGGGATGCCGTGGGCCAGCGCCGCGTCCACCACCCGCTTTGCGATCTCAAACCGGGCGTCGGCGCTGGGCTGGATGCCCCGCTCGTCGATGGCAAGGCCGACGACGGCCGCGCCGTACTTTTTGCAGAGGGGCAGGACTCGCTCCAGCACTTCGGTCTCGCCGTTCACCGAGTTGACGATGGGCTTGCCGTTGTAGACCCGCAGGCCCCGCTCGAGGGCGTCTGCGTGGGAGGAATCCAGCTGCAAAGGCAGGCTGACGACACTTTGTAAAGCCTTCACCACCTGCTCCATGACGGCGGGCTCGTCCACGCCGGGCGCGCCCACATTGACGTCCAGCACCTGCGCTCCGGCCTCGGACTGGCTGACGGCCTGCTCGAGGATGTAGTTCATGTCGCCCTCGCGCAGGGCCTGCTGAAACCGCTTTTTGCCGGTGGGGTTGATGCGCTCGCCCACCACGGTGATGCCGTCTACGGTGACGAAGTCCATCGGCGAGCAGAGCACCGAGGGCATGGCGCGGGCGGGGCGGCCCGGCTTGCAGTCGGCGAAGACGCCGTTCAGCAGCTTGATGAAATCGGGGGTGGTGCCGCAGCAGCCGCCCGCCGCAAAGAGCTTCAGATCGCGGTAGGGCTTCATCTCCATGGCAAAGAGCTGGGGCGTGATGTCGTAGCCGCTGCCGTCGGCGCGGGGCAGGCCCGCATTCGGCTTGACAAAGACCGGGAAATCGCCGGGCAGGGCCTCGGCCAGCCGCTTCGCCATCGGGAAAATTTCTTTCGGGCCGAGGGAGCAGTTGATGCCCACGGCGTTGGCCCCGAGGCCCCGGGCCGTGACGGCGAAGCTCTCGACGGTGCAGCCGGTGAAGGTGCGCCCGCCCGCCTCAAAGCTCATGCTGGCGAGGATGGGCAGGTCACAGTTCTCTTTCGCGGCCAGCAGGGCAGCTTTCAGCTCGTAGAGGTCGGTGAAGGTCTCAAAAAAGACGAGATCGGCCCCGGCGGCGACACCCGCCCGGACGATGCGGCCATACTCGGCCACGGCGTCTTCAAAGGCCAGCGTGCCGTTGGGCTCCAGCAGTTCGCCCAGCGGGCCGACGTCCAGCGCGGCCAGTGCGCCATAGGGGGCGCAGGCCCGCTTGCAGTTGGAGATGCCCGCCGCAATGATCTCTTCCAGCGTGTATTCGCTGCCCGCCAGCTTATGGGCCGACGCGCCGAAGGTGTTGGCATTGATGATGCGGCTGCCTGCGGCGGCGTACCGGCTGTGGATGCTCTCGATGAGCTGCGGGTCGGTGATGTTCAGTTCCTCAGGCCGTGCGCCGAGCTTCAGGCCCGCCGCCTGCAGCATGGTCCCCATGCCGCCGTCGAGGAGGATGGTATTCGGCTGGGTAAACAGTTCATTCGCTTGCACAGGTCTTGCCCCTCTTTCTATATTCACACCGCGTGTTCAGCACGCAGTGTCCGCACCCGGCAAGGCGTCCTTTCACCGGATGGTCGCTCAGGCCCAGCAGAGCGGTCACGCTCTTGCGGGGCGTCATCAGGTCATTTTCGGTCACGCAGAGCCCGGCCCGGCGGGCGGTGTCCAGTGCCGCCGCCACCAGCGGCTGCACCCCGATGGGCCAGTCGCCGTAGCCCGGCGAGAAACGGCCCGTGAGGTACTTGTCCTGCTCTGCGGCCCACTGCCGCAGCTCGGCCTCGGCGGCGTCCGCGGCCTGTTCGGCCAGCACAGAGCCGATGGCGTCCGACGCCACACCGGCGGCGATGTCGCCCACACCGGCCCGGCGTATCTGTCCGTCCACGCCGGGGCCGACCGTCACAGCCAGAAGCAGGGCCTCGCTGCACCCTTCCAGATGCCGGAAGATGTCCTCCCCCTTCAAAATACCGGCCTGCGTGAGGCTCTCCACGTCGGCCTCGAGCCAGACAGCCCGGGGCGTGGCGGCGGCGAGAAGGGGCGCAGCGCATTTTTCCAGAAGGGTAAGGGTAGCGCTGTCAGCCTCGCCCCGCGCGCCGAAATACCGCGCGGCCTGCCGGATGTCGATGGACTCCGGCTTTGCTAAATTCAGGGGTCTGCTGGGGCCGATGGGCATTTTCCGCCGCCTCCTTCTTTTGAATAAAGTATGATAAGTATACCGCACCGGTAGGCTAAAATCAACACAAAAGCCCCTCCCTCAGCATTTTTGCCGGGGGAGGGGCCTATGACATGATCTTTCCTTTCAGCCTCCCCTTGATAGGAGCAACAACGACGACCGCCGCCAGTGGCGGAAACAGGGAGTCGCTGTTGGGGCCGCGGCCAGCAAGACGCAAGCAAAGCGCTGCGGATGCTGGGTGCCGCAACCCGGGCAGTGGCACGGCGTCAGCCGTGACGGAGAGGTTTATCAGCGGATGTCCCTGACCGACACCGCCTGTTACTTCAAAAACTTGTGGACAGCGCGGGCGACGATGCCGCCCAGGATGCCGGAGACAAGGAACTCGGCCACGCCCTGCACGCCGACCAGCAGGACGACGAACATCAGGGGGTTGGCTGCGCCCTTGACGGACACGAGGTTCTGGACGTAATCGCAGCCGTAGAAGGCCAGCACGATGTAGCCCATGAAGAACAGGGTGTTGAGGGCCGGGGCGCACATGGCGCTGACAAGGTAGCTCCAGGTGCCGGGCTTATCGAAATTCTTGACAGCGTTAAAGATAAGGCCGACGCACACGCCCATCAGCACACGCATACCCACACAGAGGATGAAGGTGTTGACGGGGCTGACCTGGAACAGCGCACCGGTCATGGCGGAAGCGCCGGTGACGGCATCATAGAAGCTCACGGCGCCGAACACGCCGCCGAGGATAGCGCCTGCGGCGGGACCCATGGTGATGGCACCCACGGCGATCGGCAGGGTCAAAAAGCTCATGTAAAGCGGGCCTACAGGGACACTGCCCAGGCCGACGGCCTTCATGACCAGCTCAATGGCGACCAGCAGTGCCAGCCGGGTGAGGGTGCGAATGTCATTCTTTTTCATAATTCAGTTTTCCTCCTTGCTGCCGTTCCGCCCTGAATCGTCGGATACGGCGCAAACCTGCCCGTGAAATACACGGGGTCTTTTGTAGAATACAGTCTGAAATATACGGGATGTTTTGTCAGGGAACTCCCGGGGATAGCATTATAAATCAGTATTGAAGCGGATGCCCGCATCGCGGCGGGCCGTTTCCAGCACACGGCTGACGGCCACCGAGGTGTCCAGCATCCGGCTGCAAAGCTCCATATCCTCGCTCTCGATGGCGCGGGCAAAGGCGTGGAACTCCGCCGCCTGCCGGGGACGGCCTGCGCTGAGGTTGAAGTGCTCTTCCTTGCCCTTATAGGGGTGGAAGGTGACGCCGCCGCAGAAGTTGGCGGTGGATTTCTGGAGCAGATACCCCTTGGTACCCTGAATGATGTACCGGGCCGGGGAACTGCTGTCCTTGGCATTGATGCTCACGGCCTTGAAGCTGCGATACTCCATCGTCAGCACGCCGCTGGTGTCGATGCCCCGGGTGATGTTGGCCGCATAGTGGACCTTGTTGGGCGAGCCGAAGAGGCCCACCACATAGCTGACATTGTAGACGCCCAGGTCCATCAGCGCGCCGCCGGCGCAGGCCGGGTCAAAGGACGGCCAGACCTTGCCGGCGCAGAAATCATGATACCGGCTGGAATACTGGCTGAAATTACACTGCACCATCGTGACGGCCCCTACCTTGGGCAGCACTTCACGGATCTTGGCGTAGTTGTCCTGATACTGCGTGGTGACCGCCTCGAAGAGGAAGAGCTTTTTGCTCCGGGCCAGCTCGGCCAGCTCTTCGGCCAGCGCCGCCGTGGGGGCCATCGGTTTTTCGACGATGACGTGGCGGCCCGCTTCCAGAGCGGCACGGGTATATTTTACGTGCAGGATATTCGGTACGGCGATATACACAACGTCCACCCAGCTCAACAGTTCGTCGTAGCTGGTGGTGTGGCGCGGCACACCATACTGGTCGCAGAGGGCCTGTGCTGCACCGGCGCTCCGCTCCGTGCTGCAAAGAGCCTCGACCTTGAAGGGGCTTTCCGGCCCGGTGAGCCAGGGCAGGAACTCCCGGACGATCATGCCTGCGCCGAGAATGCCTAATTTCATCATAAGGTCTCTCCTTTCAGGGTTCAGCCCGCTTTGGCCTCATCGTCCCGGCGGGGACGGCGGTTATTGTGGCTGCGGCGGCGGGGGCTGCTGCCGTTGTTGTAAGGGCGTCTGCCTGCCGGGCGGGGACGGCGGCGCTCACCGTCGCTGCGCGGCTCGTGGTGACGCTCATGCTGCGGCGCATTGAGCTGGTAAAGGAGAGCCAGCCCCTTCAGCAGCAGCTCGGGGTCATAGGTGAGCGGGTGACGGCAGAGCGGGATGACATACTTTGCCAGACCGCCTGTGACCACCAGCGTGGCCGGACGGCCCAGTTCTTCCTCGATGCGCTGCGTGATGCCGTCCAGCAGGACAGCCGTCCCCAGCACAGAGCCGGAGAGCATACACTTCTCGGTATCGACGCCGATCGCGCTTTTGGGCGAAGAAAGATGTACCTGCGGCAGCTGGGCGCACCGCTCCCCCAGCGCCCGCAGACCGGTGGAAAGTCCGGGGCAGATGACGCCGCCCCGGAAGACCTTATTCTCATCTATCACGTTGAACGTGGTGGCGGTGCCGAGGTCTACCGTGACCACCGGCAGGGGGAAATTCGCCGCCGCGTAGGCCGCATCCACAAGGCGGTCTTTGCCGACAGCGTGGGGGTCAGGCACCCCCATCGTGAGGCCGGTACGGATGTCGGGCGAGACGATGACCGGCTTTTTGCCGGTGTAGTGGCGGGCACACTCGGCCAGCGCCCCCGTGATCTGGGGGACGACGCTGGTGAGGACAGCGCCCTCGAAGCGGATGGGCTTTTCCGGGTGTCTCCGATGAGAGAACACCTTTTCCATCTCGGCACGGTACTCCGCCGCTGTGCGGGTGCGCACCGTGTCCATGTGGGCCACAAAGCATACACGTCCGTCCCGGATGCCCCCGAGGGCGACGGTGGTGTTGCCTATGTCAATGGCTAAAATCATAATTCAGTTCCTCGCAGGGTCGAACCTCTCCGCAAAAGGCTCCCCATCTGGGGGAGCTGGCGCGAAGCGCCTGAGAGGGCAAGGTCAGTACGACAGAACTCATACACAGCGATAAGCAGACTTTTTGTCAGAGCGATGCTGTCGCCGTGTCTGTGGTTTCCTGTCAGCGTCCTTGCCCTCTCCGTCACCTTTGGTGACACCTCTCCCAAAGGGAGAGGCTTGTGTGCGCCAGCGCTGACGGAGAGCTTTTTTGTATAAGTCAAGCTGTATTTTACCGCATTTTGGGCCAAAATACAACCCCCATCAAAGATTTTGTTGTGCTCTGGGCCGTTTTGCATTATACTGTAGTTATATTATCCCTATTTATAGGAGGTATTTTGGATGGATCTGAAGGGAAAATGCGTCCTTCTGGGCGTCAGCGGCGGCATTGCCGCCTATAAAATGGCCAATGTAGCCAGCGCACTGCGCAAGCTGGGGGCCGACGTGGAGGTCATCATGACCAGAAACGCCACCCAGTTCATCACCCCTATCACGTTCGAGACCCTGACGGGCCACAAGTGCATGGTAGACACCTTCGACCGGGATTTCAAGTTCGAAGTTACCCATATCTCGCTGGCAAAGAAGGCCGACGTCATCCTCGTGGCCCCGGCCACCGCCAACATCATTGCCAAGATGGCCCACGGCATCGCCGACGATATGCTCACCACCGTCGTTCTCGCGGCCAAGTGTCCCAAGCTCGTCTCCCCTGCCATGAATACCGGGATGCTGGAGAACCCCATCACCCAGGACAACATCGCCGCACTGGAAAAGTACGGCTTCACGGTCATCCCCTCCGAGAGCGGCGTACTGGCCTGCAAGGACGTGGGCAGCGGACGCCTGCCGAAAGAGGATGTCCTGCTGGACTACATCTTCCGCGCCATCGCAAAGCCGAAGGACCTCGCCGGCCTGCGCATTGCCGTCACGGCCGGCCCCACCCAGGAGCCGTTGGACCCTGTGCGCTATCTGACCAACCACTCCACCGGCAAGATGGGCTATGCCGTGGCCCGTGCCGCCGCGATGCGGGGTGCCGAAGTCACCCTCATCCACGGCCCGACGGCCCTGCAGCCGGTGCGGTTCACCGAGGATGTCCCCATCACGACAGCCCAGCAGATGTACGAGGCCGTGACCAGCCGCTTCGACGAGATGGACGTTCTGGTCATGGCCGCTGCCGTGGCCGATTACCGCCCCGCCGCCGTGGCCGACGACAAGATCAAGAAGAAGGACGGCGACCTCTCCATCGCCGTGGAGCGGACGCCCGACATCCTCGGCACCATCGGCCCCAAAAAGAAGGGCCAGTTCCTCTGCGGCTTCTCGATGGAAACGCGGGATATGCTGGCCAACTCCTCGGCCAAGCTCGAGAAAAAGAACCTCGACATGGTGGTGGCCAACAATCTGAAGGTGGCCGGTGCCGGGTTTGGCGTGGATACCAATGTTGTCACCTTCATCACGCCGGACGGCGCCCGCGAGCTGCCCCTGATGAGCAAGGATGATGTAGCGGATGCCATTCTGGATGAGATCCTGAAACGCAGAAAATAAGCTTCAAGACGCAAAAAGTGCTCTGCCGGCCGGCAGAGCACTTTTCCGTTATACAGAGATTTACTTGGTGCCGTAGATACGGTCGCCTGCGTCGCCCAGGCCGGGGACGATGTAGCCGTTCTCGTTCAGGTGGTCGTCCTGTGCGCCGAGGTAGATGTCCACATCGGGGTGTGCCTCGTGCAGGGCCTTGATGCCTTCCGGAGCAGCGATGAGGCCGATGAACTTGATGTGCTTTGCGCCATGCTTCTTGATCTGGGTGATGGCGTCGATGGCGCTGCCGCCGGTAGCCAGCATCGGGTCAAGCACCAGAACGTCGCGCTCGGCGATGTCCTTCGGCAGCTTGCAGAAATACTCCACGGGCTGCAGGGTGGTCTCGTCGCGGTACAGGCCGATGAAGCCGACCTTAGCGGCGGGCAGCAGGGTCAGCATACCATCCAGCATACCCATGCCGGCGCGGAGGATCGGCACCAGAGCCAGCTTGCGGCCTGCCAGCACCTTGGTCTTTGCCATGGTGATGGGAGTCTCGATCTCCACCTCTTCCAGAGGCAGGTCACGGGTAGCCTCATAGCACAGCAGAGTGGCGATCTCGCCCACGAGGTCACGGAACTCCTTGGTGCCGGTCTGCTTGTTGCGCAGAATGCTCAGTTTGTGCTGCAGCAGCGGATGCTCAACGATCATAGGGGTCATAATACACGCTCCTTATATTGTGAATAGATATTGGAATCCTAAGGTTTACCGATTCTCGATCGCCATCAGCTTTGCGATGCGCTTCTCGTGGCGGCCGCCCTCGAACTCGGTGTTGAGGAAAATGTCTACCAGCTGGCAGGCGAGGCCGGGGCCGACGACGCGGCCGCCCATGCACAGGGCATTGGCGTCGTTGTGGCGGCGGGTATACTCGCAGCTGAAGCTGTCAGAGCAGCAGCAGGCACGGATGCCCTTGACCTTGTTTGCGGCCATGCTGATGCCCACACCGGTGCCGCAGAACAGCAGCGCCTTGCTGCACTGGCCGCTCACCACGGCGTCACAGGCAGGCAGAGCCATGTCAGGGTAGTCCACGCTGGCGGTGCTGTGGGTGCCGAAGTCGATGTACTCCAGCCCCAGCTCGTCCAGATGGGCCTTGACGGCCTCTTTCAGTTCAAATCCGCCGTGGTCGGCGGCAAGTGCGATGGGTTTCATCATTGGTGTTGATCCTTTCCCTTTGCAGTATCTTCCGGTATTTCGGTACGGGCAGCTTCTGCGGCCAGACGCTCGGCCCGCTCCCGCTCGGCCTGGCTCAGCCGGTGATAATCCGGCAGCAGAGCCTCGGGCAGGACGGCTTCGCCCCGCTGAGCCATCTGCTCTGCCACATAGGCCACCGCAGCGGCACGGCCATTGCGGAGAGCCGGCGGTACACAGAGCACGCCCGGGACATTGCCATATTTATTATAGCACAGAGCTGCGCCATCACCAACAAAAAACAGAGGCTTTTTGCAATTTTCTACAAACTCAGTCAGGTCAGCCACGGCACGGGCATCGTCGTCCATCAGACGCTCGTGGGTCTCAAGGTCGAAAGCCGCGCTGTACACCTGCGCACGGCGGGCATCCAGCGCGCAGAGCACGGTGCCGCAGCCGGTGTGGGCCGCCGCCAACGCTTCCAGCGTGGACACCGGGGCGCAGAGCGTCTCCCGGGGGAAGGCCAGACCCTTCACCGCTGCCAGCCCGATGCGCAGGCCGGTAAAGCTGCCGGGGCCGGCATTGACGCCGTAGAGGTCGATGTCCTTGCAGCCCATGCCGCAGAACTTGAGACAGTTGTCGATGAGGGGCATCAGGGTCTCGCTGTGGGTCATGCCCGCGTCGAGATAGCACTCGTAGAGCAGGCGGTCGTCCTGCAGCAGGGCCACGCCCACGGTCTTGCCCGCCGTATCCACGGCTAAGATGTTCATACTTCCACCCCCTCGATGGTGATGCGGCGGGTGGTGTCGTCCACCCTCTCGATGTTGATGTGGATGGGGTCTTCCAGCGCCAGCAGGTCGGCGAAGTTCTCGCTCCACTCTGCCGCCACCACAGCGCCCTCATCCAGATAGTCGTAGAACCCTGCCGCGCACAAATCGTTCTCCGTGGAGATGCGGTACAAATCAAAATGCGCGAAGGGCCGCGGCCCGCGGTAATAGTTCACGATGGCGAAGGTCGGGCTGCTGACCGGGTCGGTGCAGCCGAGACCTTTGGCAATGCCCTCGCAGAAGGCCGTCTTGCCCGCGCCAAGCCCGCCGGTAAAGGCGATGAGCGCCCCGGGCACAAGATGCTGCGCCACCTGCGCCCCCAGCGCCACCGTCTCCTCACGGGAGTGGGTGATAAATTCAGACATGGGTATCCCACCTCATATGCGTTTCTATAAAAAAGGGACGGCAGAGTCCTGCCGTCCTGTTCTGCCGTCCCTTAGTATAAACTATTTCTGTCAAAAGTGCAACGCTCAGGCCGCGCTTTCGAGCACATCGGCCAGCATATCTTCCGCGGCCTCCGCGCGTTCCTCGAGCGAGAAGTTTTCCGGCACATCCAGCCGGGCGTTCTCGTCTCCGTAGAGCACCAGATACGCTGCTGCGGCGTGGGGGCGGCGTCCGCCCTGCTCCGTATACCAGATGATGTCGTTCTCGCCGTAGGTATCCTTCGCATGGGCCAGCGCCCTGCCGATGGTCTGTCCCATCGCAAGATGGTTGACGGTGTCCCAGAGCATACTGCGGGAGTAGACCGTGTAGACGTTGTTCACATAGCCCAGCACAGTCCGTGCGCCGCCCGCCAGCAGCGCTTCGGCCATCGACTCATCCACGCTGTTCGTGACGCCCAGGAACTCACAGGTCTCGGAGTAGATGATGGTATTGCTGAGCTGGCCCGAGCGGTACGCATTGCGGAAGAAATCCGCCGTGACGCAGTAAAGGCCGTTGAGCTTGATGATGCGGTGAGCCAGCAGGTCAAAGCCGTAGATGATGTCTTTATACAGCGTGGACGCTTCTGTCAGCAGGATGATGGGCTCGGTCCGGGTGTGCTTCCGGAACGTACCGTAGCTGTAAGTATAGTAGGCACCGTGGGCGCTCAGGATGCACAGATCGTATTTGTTCATCCGGCGCAGGTCCGACAGGGTCACCCGGGTGTTCATCGTCGTGCGCAGGCCCATGCCTTCCCAGAAGCCCTGCATATAGGAATAATACGGAAAGCGGGAGCTGTTCACCGTATTATCGAAGGCATAATAAATGGCGGCACGGCCGATCGTCTCAGGCAGAGCGTTTTCCCGGTACTGCCGGGCCTCCGCAGCCTGCCGGACATCGTCGGTCAGGGGCATCTCGGTGCGGGGAGTGCATTGAGCAATGTCCCTCGGGGCTCGCAGGCCGTTGTCTCCGGCGTCAAAGGTCATCTCGTCCAGCTCGTCGGGCAGAGTGAGCAGGATGCCGCCCAGCACGCCGCAGCGGTAGGTAAAGCTGACCATCCCGTTCTCCTCGTCGGTGCGGATGGAGTCCCGGCGCACCAGCCCCTTCCGGGCCAGCTCATCCAGCTCCGCAAGGGCCGCGGTGAGCCGTTCTTCCCGGGACATCTGCTCGTATTCGTCGCTGCCGGTCAGGGCCGTCACAGCGGCGTCTGCCTGCTGCATCTCGGCGGCATCACCCGTGGTGAGGGCGGACTTTGCCGTATCCTGCACCTCGCCCGCTCCGTCTGCCGCCCATGCGGCGGGAGCCAGCACAGCCGTCAGCACCAGTGCCAGTGCGCAGACCGCGCACAAAATTCGATGGCGTTGTTCCTTCATGTAAAAACTGTTCCTCCAAGAACGCCGGGGACCGGCCATTTACCGCCCCGGTACGTTTCATTTTAGAGGGCATATCGGCCTTTGTCAAGCGTTCTGCGCCGATTTTGCAAAGCTGTCACAACCGGCCATCTTGCGCGCCTCTCTCCCCTGCTGTATAATAAGGTATATTGGGGATCATGCCCGGCTGTGAGGCGGGGTTTTGAGGGAGCTGTCTTCGTAAGCGGAGTGCATCGCTTAGAAAACGGCTTTCCAAGGATACAGAAAGGTGGTGCTTTTTTGGAAAGCATTCAGCGATATTGGAAACGGACAGACAAGATGTACCTGCTGCTCTGCCTGTTCAGCAGCGCGATGGCGGTGCTGGCGCTGTCGTCGTGGGCGGCGAAACAGGGCAGCGGCTTTGCCGTGGATGAGCTCACCGGCCAGATCACCGGCATCGGCGACTACCGCCGGGCCGTGGTGCAGGCGGGCGCAGCGGCCATCGGCATCCTGGTGGCCATCCTTCTGTCCAACATCGACTACCGCAGCCTCGTCAATGTCTGGCCCGTCCATGTGGTGCTCACATGGGGCCTCGTGCTGCCCACGCTGGTCATCCGCAACGTGACCCTCGGCCCGCTGACCATCGGCTACAACGCGGGCGACACCGACAACTATTCCTGGTACAAGCTGGGCGGCTTCACCTTCCAGCCTACCGAGCTGGCAAAGATAAGCTTCATCCTTACCTTCGCCATGCATCTGAACAATGTCCGCAGCCGCCTCAACGAGCCGAAAGAGCTGGGCAAGCTGCTGCTCCATCTCTTCGTGCCGATCGGCATCATCCACATTCAGGGTGACGACGGTACGGCCATCATCTACGGCATCATCGGCTGCTGTATGCTCTTTGCCGCCGGGCTGAGCTGGAAGTATATCATCGGGGCCTTCGCTGCCCTCGCAGCGGCGGCAGCGGCGGCCTTCGCCTTCTTCAGCGACAAGATCGGCAAGGGCTACCAGTGGTACCGCATCCTTGCGGTCATCGACCCCAACAACGAGACGGGCTGGGCGCCCAGCGAGACGATCTGGAAGAACATTGTCTACCAGCAGCAGCGGGGCGAGATCGCCATCGGCTCGGGCGGCATCTTCGGCAACGGCTTCTTCGGCGGCCGCTACTACAGCGTCCCCAACGCCCACAATGACTTCATCTTCAGCTGGATCGGCAACGCGGCAGGCTTCGTGGGCTGCTGCGTGGTGCTGGGCGTGCTGCTGGCCATCATCATCAAGACCTTCGCCACCGGAGCGTGCAGCGAGGATATGCTGGGCTCCTTCATCTGCGCCGGCATCGGCGGCGCGTTCATGGCCCAGATATTCGTCAATGTCGGCATGAACCTCCGCCTCCTGCCGGTCATCGGCGTCACCCTGCCCTTCTACTCGGCGGGCGGCAGCTCGGTGCTCATGCTGTATATCTGCGTGGGGCTGGTGCTGTCGGTGTATATGCACAATACGAAAAAACTGTTTGGTTAAGTCTTTCTCAGAACAGGCGCTGTCGTTCAGCGCCTGTTTTTATTTTCCGGCCAGATCTCCAAAAGTCTTGTAACACGACAGAAGTCGTGATAGAATATTCAAGTATTTTATCTATATTCTTTTGACTTTTTCAGGAGGTCCCATGAAGCATCATTCTCTCTCCAAAGTCCTCAAGCGCCTCGCCTGCGTGCTGGCGGCGCTGGTCATCGCGCTGGCTGTCGCCGTGTTCGCCCTCTGGCACAACGAGCTGGCCACCCTCTCGTCCCTCAAAAAGCTCTCTGACCGCGACGAAGCCCACCGCGACGGCGCAGTCTACCAGCTCAACGTCTCGGGCGGCTACTACTTCGACGATTTCCTGGCCCAGGGCGGCGCATCCACTGACTCTGAGCTCATCTCCTTCATCACCCAGAGCATCACCAAGGGCATCATCCCCATGAACATCAAGACCAGCACCATCGCCTGCTCGGCCTTTACCGCAGACACCCAGAGCGGCGACCGGGTCTTTGGCCGCAACTACGACTTCTCGGCCACCAACACCGCCATCGTCTACACGAACCCCGGTAAGGGTCGTCACGCCTCCTACTCCACCATCGACCTGAGCTTCCTCGGCCTCGACAAGGACAAGGACGTAGAGAGCCTCGGCCAGAAGATCCTGACCCTCGCGGCCCCCTATGTGCCGCTGGACGGCGTCAACGACGCCGGTGTGGCCTGCGGCATCTTCATGTCCTATCAGGGCGAGGGCAAAGGCACCCCCACCGACACCCAGACCGACAGGCCCGACCTCACCTCCACCACCCTGCTCCGGCTCATCCTCGACTACGCCGACTCGGTGGAGGACGCCGTGGCGCTGGCTGAGCAGTACGACCTCCACGACTCGGCAAGCAGCTGCTTCCACTACATGGTGGCCGACTCCACCGGCCGCAGCGCCATCCTCGAGTGGGTGGGTGCTGATGCCGACCACGACGCCGACGGCTCTCAGCGTCAGCTGAACGTCCTCTGGAACGACACCGACGCCCTCTCCGATTCCTCCGACTGGCAGGTGGTGACCAACTTCATCAAGACCCCCGGCTACTACGACGGCACTGCCGTCGAGATGAAGGGCCTTGACCGCTACGAGCACCTTGCGGCTGCCCTGCGCCAGACCAACGGCGTCGTGGCTGACAAGAGCGCTGCCATGGACCTGCTGGCTTCGGTGGGCCGCCGCACCTGGAACAACGACGACTCCAACACCAACACCATCCACAGCGTGGTCTACGATTTGACGGATCCGTCTGTTCTCTGGGTAGGCAATGAGCACTACGGCGAGGATGGCTATACATTTGAGTTTCAGCTTGCTTCGTAAATCTATATAAAGGGGCTGGCGGTGTGAGCCCTCTGTTTCATTCTGTACCCCCTCCCGGTGTTCTCCGGGAGGGGGCTTTTTGTCGATGTTTTTCAACTTTCGGCATATAGACTCATTAAATTTTCCGGTTTTGTCCAACCACTCTGGGTAAAACGACGATTTTCTGAAAGCCTCTTGACATCATGCGGGGGGGGGGTATAATGATTTGAACCTCCGTTCTTAGTCGGAGGAAATATTTTGTTTGACAACGGATAAGGAGGTTTTTTTATGAAATCCGCTAAAAAAATTCTCGCCCTCATCCTTGCAGGCGTCATGGTTCTGGCCCTGCTCACCGGATGCGGCAAGGCAGCATCTCCGGATCGTGCAGTCGCCGAAGGTGTGGCCGATTGGATAAAGTATGACTGCCACTCCGCGTACGGAAACACAAATGAAATCTCGGTAAGTTATCAGGTCCCCGAGCTCCGCCGTGATATTGTCCCCCTGTTTGACACGAACTGGATGAGTACGACTGACGATGATGAGCTTAATGGAGGTGCAGTGATCAGCGGCACCACTACCGTCACGCAGACTCTGCAGCAGCGCCTGCGCAACTACGAGGACGCTTCCTGCACCGTCTTCTTTGCAACAGATGCCACAGAGTGCGCTGGCTTTGCATCGCCGGAAGTGACTAAGTTGCTTACGCAGTCGGGAGGAGGAGTCGTTGTTTCTGGAAATCTCGATGAGGCAGCCAAAAACGCCACTCACCTGAGGATCGCCGCCGCCCACAAAACCATCGGGGAGCAGACTTTCCTCCTCGCTGTGGTCATTTTTGAGAAGTAAACCTTTCCCCCTGCCCCGGAGCCCTGCGGCCCGGGGCTTTTTTGCGCCCCGGCCAAAACAAAAAAGCATCCCCTGCAGCCTTTCCGGCCATTGCCCGGCCGGGCCCTGCAGGGGATGCTTTGGTGTTGCAGAAAATGCGCCTTACTTCAGCACTGCGCCGAGGTTTGCGCTGGTGACCATACGGGCGTAGCGGCTCAGCCAGCCGGTCTTGATGTTGGGCTCGGGAGCGACATACTTCGCCTTGCGCTGGGCCAGCACCTCATCGGGCACTTCCAGCGTGATGCTGGCGTTGGGGATGTCGATGTGGATGGTGTCCCCTTCCTCAACAAGGCCGATGGGGCCGCCGGAAGCGGCCTCCGGGCTGACGTGGCCAATGGCAGCGCCGCGGGAAGCGCCGGAGAAGCGGCCATCGGTGATGAGGGCCACGGTCTTGTCCAGCTTCATGCCGGCCAGAGCGGAGGTGGGGTTGAGCATCTCACGCATACCGGGGCCGCCCTTGGGGCCTTCGTAGCGGATGACCACCACGTCGCCCGGGACGATCCTGCCCGCATAGATGGCGGCGATGGCCGTTTCCTCGCTGTTGAAGACGCGGGCCGGGCCGGAGTGCTCCTGCATCTCGGGGGCCACGGCGCTGCGCTTGACGACGCAGCCATCGGGGGCGATGTTGCCCCACAAGATCTGCAGGCCGCCGGTCTGAGAATAGGGATCATCGATGGGACGGATGGCCTTGTCGTTCAGGATGTGAGCGCCCTTGATGTTCTCGCCGAGGGTCTTGCCGGTGACGGTGGGGACATCCAGGTCCAGCAGGCCCTTCTTGGCCAGCTCTGCCTGCACGGCAGGGATGCCGCCGGCGGCGTAGAGGTCGGGCATGTGGGTGGGGCCTGCGGGGGCCAGATGGCAGAGGTTCGGGGTCTTGGCGCTGATCTCATTGAAAAGCTTCAGGTCGATGGGCACACCGGCCTCGTAGGCGATGGCCAGCAGGTGGAGGACGGTGTTGGTGGAGCAGCCCAGCGCCATATCGCAGGTCAGCGCATTGCGGATGGAGCGCTCGTTGATGATCTGGCGGGCGGTGATGCCCTTCTTCACCATGTCCATGATGGCCATACCGGCGTGCTTGGCCAGCTGCAGGCGCTTGGAATACACAGCGGGAATGGTGCCGTTGCCGGGCAGTGCGATGCCGATGGCCTCGCACAGGCAGTTCATGCTGTTGGCGGTGTACATGCCGGAGCAGCTGCCGCAGCTGGGGCAGCAGTTGCAGGTGCAGTCTTCCAGCTGCTCGTCGGTGATCATACCGGCCTTATAAGCGCCCACGGCCTCGAACATCTTGGAAAGGCTGACTTCCTCGCCGCCGTAGGTGCCGGCCAGCATGGGGCCGCCGGAGCAGACCACGGCAGGCACATCCATGCGGACAGCGGCCATGACCATGCCGGGAACGATCTTATCGCAGTTAGGCACCAGCACCAGACCGTCCAGCTGATGAGCCATCAGCATGGTCTCCACGCTGTCGCAGATCAGCTCGCGGGAGGCCAGGCTGTACTTCATGCCCACATGGCCCATGGCGATGCCGTCGCAGACGCCGATGGCCGGGATGAGGATGGGGGTGCCGCCTGCCATCTGGACGCCCGCCTTGACGGCGTCGGCGATCTTATCCAGATTCATGTGGCCGGGGACGATCTCGCTGTAGGCGCTCACCACACCGATGAGGGGGCGGTCCAGCTCTTCCGGGGTGTAGCCCAGGGCGTAAAACAGGCTTCGGTTGGGCGCGCGCTCCGAGCCTTTGGTCACATTGTCACTTCTCATTTTATCCTCCTGATACAAAAAAGCACCGGAATCAGCAGTTTTTCTGCTAAAGCCGACGCTCTGGGATTCAACCTCTCAGTCTGCTTCGCAGACAGCTCCCCTACCGAGGGGAGCCTCTGGCGAAGAGACGAGGCTTTACGATATGCCAAGGCCTCCCCTCGTTAGGGGAGGTGGCAGCGCGTCAGCGCTGACGGAGAGGTTTTTCTGATTTTCTTACTTCTTCAGCCAGCTCATCATGCTGCGCAGCTCTGCGCCCACCTTCTCGATGGGGTGCTCGGCCTCCATGCGGCGCTGAGCGAGGAAGTGGACCTTGCGGCCGCCGTTGGGGCTCATCTCGGTCAGGAACTCGGAAGCGAAGGTGCCGTCCTGGATCTCGGTCAGGACCTTCTTCATCTCCTTGCGGGTCTCAGCGGTGATGAGGCGCTTGCCGGTGCGGTAGTCGCCGTACTCAGCGGTGTTGGAGATGGAGTAACGCATCTTGGAGAAGCCGCCCTCGTTGATGAGGTCAACGATGAGCTTCATCTCGTGGCAGGTCTCGAAGTAGGCCATCTCGGGCTCGTAGCCAGCCTCGACCAGAGTATCGAAACCAGCGTGGATGAGCTCGCAGACACCGCCGCACAGGACAGCCTGCTCGCCGAACAGGTCGGTCTCGGTCTCCTCCTTGAAGGTGGTCTCGAGGATGCCGGCACGACCGGCACCGATGCCGGAAGCGTATGCCAGAGCGATGTCCTTCGCCTTGCCGGTGAAGTCCTGCTCGACACAGATCAGAGAGGGGCAGCCCTCGCCCTCGGTGTACAGGCGGCGGACGATGTGGCCGGGACCCTTGGGAGCGATCATGATAACATCAACATTCTTGGGAGCGGTGATGGTCTTGAAGTGGATGTTGAAGCCGTGTGCGAAAGCCAGAGCCTTGCCCTCGGTCATGTAGGGAGCGACCTGCTTGTTGTAGATGTCAGCGCACAGCTCATCGGGGACCAGCATCATGACGACATCGCCGGCCTTGGCAGCCTCCTCGACCTCCATGACCTTGAAGTTGGGATGAGTTGCAGCGAACTCAGAAGCCTTTTCCCAGTGAGCGGAACCCTTGCGCAGGCCGACGACGACATTGACGCCGCTCTCAGCGAGGTTCTCGGAATGTGCGTGGCCCTGGCTGCCGAAGCCGATGACAGCGACGGTCTTGCCGTCCAGCACGCCGAGGTTGCAGTCGGAATCGTAGTATTTCTTGATCGCCATGGTAGTTGTTCTCCTTTTGTTTTTTACTTATTTCAGTATAAGAATGAATGATAAGCATCGTATATTTTTCGCTCACTGGGGAGCGGAAAAGTAAATCAGCGGCATCTCGTGCCGGGCAGCGGGAGCTGTGCCTCTCTTACCTCCTGCGCGGGCTTCTGTATATGCTGATGCATCCCGCCGCGCTCGAGGGCGGTGACGCCGGTGCGGCACTGCTCCAGGATCTGATAGTCCGCCATGAGCTTTAAGAAGGCGTCGATTTTTTCGGGACGGCCCGTCAGCTCAAAGACCATGCTGTCGGGCGACAGGTCGATGATCTTTGCCTTGTAGATGCCGGCGATCTCCCGCAGCTCTGCGCGGTTGGCGACATTTGCCACCACCTTGAGCAGGAGCAGCTCCCGCTCGAGAGCGGTGGACTCGTTGAGTACGAAGACCTGACGGGTGACTTCCAGACGCTCGGTCTGGAGGATGAGCTGCTGGAGCTCCTTTTCGGTACCCGAAACGGAAACGGTGATGCGGCTGACTGTAGGGTCGTTGGTGGCCGAAACGGTCAGGCTGTCGATATTGAAGCCTCTGCGGCAGAACAGGTTGGACACCCGGGCCAGAACGCCGCTCTGGTTGTCCACCAGCAGGCTGATGACCCTGCGCTGATTGGATTCCATGTCGCTGTGTCCTCCTTATTTCATGATGATGTCGTTGATGTCGCCGCCGCCGGGGATCATGGGCAGGACCTTTTCGTCCTTGTCGATCATGCATTCGATCCAGGTGGGGCCTTTCTGCTTCAGAGCGTCGGCGAATGCCTCCTGGAACTGAGCAAGGTTCTCACAGTGGTAGCCCTTGAGGCCGAAGCCCTCGGCCAGCTTGACGAAGTTGGTCTTGCGGTGGGGGTCGGTCTGGGAGAAGCGCTTGCCATAGAAGGCGGTCTGCCACTGGCGCACCATGCCAAGCACCTGATTGTTGAAGATGACGGTGATGATGGGCAGCTCGTAGCTGACAGCAGTGCAGGCTTCGTTGAGGTTCATGTGGAAGGAGCCGTCGCCGGTGAACATGACCACCCGCTGGTCGCGGCCCAGCGCCATCTGTGCGCCGATGGCTGCGCCGTAACCGAAGCCCATGGTGCCGAGGCCGCCGCTGGTGATGAAGCCTCGGCTCTTGGTGTGGCGGATGTACTGTGCCGCCCACATCTGGTGCTGGCCCACATCGGTGACGTAGACCGCCTCGGGGCCGCACTGGTTGCAGACCTCGCCGATGACCTGATGGGGCATCAGGCGGGAGGCGTCGGACACCGGGTGGTAATCCTGTGCCTGCCACTCGTGGATCATCTTTATCCAGTCGGGATGCTTCTTCTCCTCGATCATCGGGAGCATGGCGTTCAGCACATAGGCGGCATCGCCCACGATGGCAAGGTCAACATCCACGTTCTTGCCCAGCTCGCTGGCGTCGATGTCGATCTGGATGATGGTCGCATTCTTGGCGAAGGTCTTGGGGTTCAGGGCCACGCGGTCAGAGAAGCGGGCGCCCACCGCAATAAGGACATCGCAGTCGGCCACCGCCCGGTTCGAGGTGTAGCAGCCGTGCATACCCACCATGCCGATGTTCATCGGGTCGCCGTAAGGCACGACGCCTGCGGCCATCAGGGTATAGGTGGCCGGGATCTCAGCCTTTTTCAGAAGGTCACGCAGGGGCTGGCAGCTGGCCGCCGAGCGGACACCGCCGCCGAAGTAGACCAGCGGGCGCTGTGCGCCGTTGATGATCTCTGCCGCCCACTTGACCTGCTCTTCGTTGAAGGTGGTCACGGTGCGGATGGGCTCCGGCTTTTTCGGGGTGAACTCACACACCGCAGCGGTGACATCCTTCGGGATGTCCACCAGCACCGGGCCTTTGCGGCCGCTCTGGGCGATGCGGAAAGCCGCACGCATGGTGTCGGCCAGGTCTTCGACCCGGCGCACCGTGAAGTTGTGCTTGGTGATGGGCATCGTGATGCCCTCGATGTAGGCTTCCTGGAAGCCGTCCTTGCCCAGGCCCTCCGTGGTCACGTTGCCGGTGAAGGCCACCATCGGCACAGAGTCCATATAGGCGGTGGCGATGCCGGTGACGAGGTTCGTTGCGCCCGGGCCGCTGGTAGCCAGCACCACGCCGGTGCGGCCCGTTGCACGGGCGTAGCCGTCCGCCGCGTGGGATGCGCCCTGCTCGTGGGCAGTCAGCACATGGGTGATGCGGTCGGCGTTTTTGTACAGCTCGTCGTAGAGGTTCAGCACTGCGCCGCCGGGGTAGCCGAAGAGGGTGTCCACCCCCTGCTCACAGAGCACCTCCACAAAGATTTGAGAACCGTTCAACTGCATGGTGAGTTTCTCCTGTTTCCGTTTCCAATTTCCACTTTACACACTTTTTTCCCAAACACTCTCAGGAGCAGTACCCGATACCTGATAAACAAAAGGTCTCTGTCTCCTTATCCAAGAGACAAAGACCTGGAATCAATCCAAAACTCTCTGCGGTACCACTCTCGTTGACGCTTTCCGCGCCCTCTCACGGGCTTCCAACAAAGCCCTGCGCTCTAACGGCCGCCACCGGCGCTGCTTAGCAGACGTCCCATATATCGTCCTTCAGCAGGCTGCTCCGGGAGGATTCCGCGCCGGGCCGCCTGCTGCCTTGCATCGTCCGGCAGCTCTCTGAAAAGCGGGTATCCTGCGTTACTTTTTCCCATCTGTGCATTTGTTGGGTCAATTATACTATAAATCGGGCCGTTGTCAATCGACGATTTGTAACGTGAATCATGGCAAACATGAAGATAATTAAACACCATCTTGCGCAGGGCCTTACATCGCTGTATAATTCTGAGTAACCGACTTTACTTAAAGCATCGCCTGCGATGACGGAGAGGGCAAGGCCGCCGGCAAAGCCACACAAGCTCAGCGATCGTATCACTCTGACAAAGAGCCTGCCTATCGCTGTGCGGTCAGCTTTATCGCACAGTGCTTGCCCTCTCAGGCGCTCCCGCGCCAGCTCTCCCAAAGGGAGAGCCAATTATATAATAGAAAGGGATATTATGAACCTCACAGAATGGAACGCCCGGCTCCACGGGCTGGTCATCTTCCGCGCCCTGCTGGACGATGACGTCATTGCAAAATTTGTTGACCTCACCGACCGGATGGCCGCTGCCCCCCAGAGCACGGGAGCCGTGTGCGACGCTGCCGCTTCCTTCGAAGCAGCCCTCTTCGAGCACACGACAAACTTCGGCGAATACCTTTCCGCTGCCGTCCTCGAAGCCGAGACGGTCTGTGTCCGGCAGGCGGCTGTCAGCGAAGTGCCGCCCGTCTTGCAGACTGCACTGGACAATGAGCTGGACTTCTTGCAGCAGCTGTGCAGCCTGATGCTGGACGAGCTTCTGGACGCCGCCGGTGCCGCTGACAAGCTGCCTTTCCTGCCCCGGTGGGAGACGAAGGCCATCGACCTCCACGCCGCCTACGCCCAGCGGATGAGCGAGGTGGGCAAAAAGGGCTACGGAATGTTCGCCAAGCACCACGTCTTCACGGTCGAGAACGGCCAGCTGGTGCCGGTGCGCTACCCCGACCCCCAGCGCCTCGACGAGCTGCCGGGCTACGAGCAGGAGCGGGAGAAGGTCATCGCCAACACCCGCGCCCTGCTGGCCGGGATGCCCGCCAACAATGTTCTGCTCTACGGCGACGCCGGTACGGGCAAGTCCAGCACCGTCAAGGCCATCGCCAACGAGTTCGCCGCCGACGGCCTGCGCCTCGTGGAAGTCAAAAAGAACCAGCTCTATCAGATCCCCGATCTGATGGACAAGCTGGCGGCGAACCCACTGAAGTTTATCCTCTTCATCGACGATTTGAGCTTCACGGCCAACGACGACAACTTTGCGGCCCTGAAAGCCATCCTCGAGGGCAGCGTGGGCGGCAGAGCCCGGAACATCGCCGTTTACGCTACCTCCAACCGCCGCCATCTCATCAAGGAGACCCTCTCCGACCGCACCGGCGATGACATCCATGAGGCCGACACCCGTCAGGAGCTGATGAGCCTTTCGGCCCGGTTCGGCCTCACCGTCACCTTCCAGCGGCCCGAGAAAGCCCGGTTCGAGGTCATCCTCACCGAGCTGGCCAAACAGCACGGCATCGAGATGCCCCACGACGAGCTGCTGACCAAGGCCGAAGCCTTCGCCATCCGTGCCGGAGGCCGCAGCCCCCGCGTCGCCAAGCAGTTCATCGAGCAGTGCGCCGCAGGAGTGCAGAAGTAAATAATAGGAACGATTCAAATCTTCGAGAGTTCCCTCATGGAATCCCTCCAGAGGCATTCTCTTCGGATGCCCCGGACCACAGCGCCGGGATCCTGCAAAAAATGCGAGATCTCATACCGCGCAAAAGCGCGGCCTTCGTCTGAAACGAAAATTTTCCCCTCCGCAAAGCTTACGGTGAAGCCCCGGAATTCAAATGCAAGGCCGTTGTCCGGTTCGTTGATGGTGTCGCCCCAGACGGCCCGCTTCAGGGCCGAACAAAGGCGGTATTCCTCTTCCGTGCGGAGCCAGAGTTCCGGCGTCTGGACACTGTGCTCCAGCAGGAACAGGTTGGTAAAATCCCTTACAAAGCCCGTTTCTTTGGCCTCGATGGGCCGGTTCAGCTGCTTCCATTCCCGGATGTCGAAGCGGTAATAAAGGTTTTCTTCCGTCCCTCTCCGGGGGCTGACCTCTGTGATCGCGCTCCGGCGGACGGCGCTGCATTTCGTGACTTCGCCGTAGTACCGGACACCTGCCTGTGCGCCGAACACATACTGCGACTGGTAAAGGGCCACATAGCGGACAGGAAGATCACTGTCCTGCAGGCGCTCTGCCGGGATGTAATAAAAGCAGTGCTTCCGGCAAATATCCAGCTGCTGCGGGCTGCGCATGGTGCCGACGAGTACATCCCGCACGGCCCAGTCTACTGCTTTCAGCTTCGCTTCCAGTTTCTCCATCTCGCCCGCCCCCTGCTGTACTTTATTTTATTGTACCGTCTTTTCTGCCGGGAGGCAAGATGCAGATAAAATATACGAGTCCTCTTTGTAAAGAATCCGGATTCAGCTTCCCCGGTAGACATTCCCCCAGAAGCTGAATCTGAGGTGTGCCGCCTTGACGGGTTGCGTTTACCGATTTTTCCACAGCCCCTTGGCGGGGCCTTGAAAAATCAGAACGAGGCCCCAGCCTCGCCTCCCTGTTTCCGCCGCAGGCGGTGGTCGGCTCCGCTGCTGTTCGAGTCCCTAATTCTCCATGCTCTAGCATCAGCTGTATTACATAAAAAGAAAAGCCACTAACTTTCGTTAGTGGCTTGCATTTGGTGGAGAATTAGGGACTCGAACCCCAGACCCCCTGCGTGTGATGCAGGTGCTCTAACCAGCTGAGCTAATCCTCCGAATCGGAACGTGCTTATTATACCACTCCGTTGGTCCAAATGCAAGCCCAAATTTTCGTTTTTCGAAAAAAGTTTGAGCCGGCAGCGCTTTCCGGTTGCTCTCCGGGGGCAGATGGTGTATACTGGGGTTGGAATTCTTTCGAAAGAGAGGTCTTTTTTATGATCACTGTACGCGGTATCATCACCTTGCTGGTGCTGGCTGTCCTGTTTGCACTGGCGGTGGTGTGGATCTCCCGGCAGGGCGGCTGGAAAGGCGAGGGCTGCGGAGGCAACTGCTCTTCCTGCCACCAGCACTGCGACACCCCCGAGAAGAAACACTGAGCACACGAATGCCCCCTGACCCGTCCGGTCAGGGGGCATTTTTGCGTCACAGCTCACCGTAGTGGGCGGCAAAGACCGCGATGGTGCTCAACAGGTCGTCGTGGGCCTTCTGATAGGTGCTGTAACTGATGTTCAGCTTGTCCATCACCTCTTCCCTCCTCCGCCTTTCCATGTAGCGCAGCTGCAGGATGCTGCCCCGCAGGCCCGGGTCTGCCTCGCGGTAATACTCCTCGGCCAGCTGGATGGCCCGCTTCCAGCCCCAGTTGCAGGGGCCGTAGACCCAGTTTTTCTGCCCGTAGCGGCTGAGGGCCTCCTTCGTCTTCTGGCGCTGTTCCTGTGTCATGGCTTCCATCCCCTTTTTCTCTCAGCCCGCCGGGCCAAAGAAGCAGCGGTCGCGCTGCTCGACGGTCATCCCCAGCATCTTCGAGAGTTTTTCGGCCTCACTCACCTTGAATTCACTCTCATTTTCCAGCTTGCAGCGGAGGGTGTTGTTGGTGATGCCCAGAACATGGGCCACATGGCCCAGTTTCATGCCCTGGCTGCGGATGCAGTCGCGGATCATCATGGTATCGGTCATAGGCGTTTCTCCTTTCAGTTTTGCGTTCAAAGCGCTTCGTACAATCATTGGTTGTATTATATCTTTCAGTTGATTATTTGTCAATATTATTCGCAAAATAGTCCCTTAAAAGTTGATTTATAGTAAATTTTTTGCTATACTGTCCTCAGAACACCGAAAATCGTGCAAACCGCAGAGAAAGCGAGGCCCTATATGTCCGATACCGATCTGTCCAGCCGCATCCGGCAGCGCCGGGAGCAGCTGAGCCTGTCGCAGGAAGAGCTGGCTGCCCGGATGGGCTACCGCTCCAAATCCTCCATCACCAAGCTGGAAAAGGGCATCAACGACCTGCCCCGGGCCAAGCTCGAGGAGCTGGCCGCCGCTCTGGACACCACACCCGCGTGGCTCATGGGTCTCGCAGACCTGCCCTGCCCTCCGCCGGGTTTCGAGCCTCTGCCTGAGATGGTGCGGGTGCCTCTCGTAGGCTCCATCGCCTGCGGCACCCCCATCACCGCTGAGCAGAACATCGAGTGCTACATCGGCGTCCCCGCCGCGTGGCACGCCGACTTCGCCCTCACCTGCCACGGCAGCAGCATGGCCCCCACCATCTGTGACGGCGACATCGTCTGCATCCGCCGCCAGCCCGAGGTGGAGCAGGGCGAGATCGCTGCTGTCCGCATCGGCGAGGAAGCCACCCTCAAGCACTTCCACCGCCAGGGCGAGACCGTCATGCTGCTGGCCGACAACACCGCCGTCTGCCCGCCCATGGTATTCGCAGGCCCCCAGCTGGAAGAAATTCAAATCGAGGGCCGTGCCGTGGGCTTCTGCCGTGGCTTATAATAAGGAGGAGTCCCCATGTCTGCACCCGAAGAAATGACCCTCAAGGTCATCGCCCATATCCGCACCGCCTTCCCCACCAAGTTCGGCATCCCGCGCCAGAGCGGGCTGGTGGACAGCCTGCGGGGCGAGGTCATTTTCACCCCCGAATACCGCAATGCCGACGCCGTGCGCGGCCTCGAGGATTTCAGCCACATCTGGCTGGTGTGGCAGTTTTCCGGCGCAGTGCGGGACAGCTGGTCCCCCACCGTCCGGCCGCCCCGCCTCGGCGGCAACACCCGGATGGGCGTATTTGCCACCCGCTCGCCCTTCCGGCCCAATCCGCTGGGATTGTCCAGCGTCCAGCTGGAAGCCATCGAGCACCGGCCTGACGTCGGCCCCGTCCTCATCGTGCGGGGCGCCGACCTGATGGACGGCACCCCCATCTACGACATCAAGCCCTACATCCCCTACGCCGACTGCCACCCGGACGCCGCCGCAGGCTTCACAGCACAGACCCAGTTCCACCACCTGACCATGGTCTGCGACGCCGGCCTCTGGGCCAGAGTGCCTGCCGACCAGCAGGCCGCGCTGCAGGGTGTGCTGGAAAACGACCCCCGCCCCTCCTACCAGCACGACCCGGAGCGGGTCTATGGCATGGAGTTCGGCGGGCTGGAAGTCCACTTCAAAGTGGATGGCGAGGTCCTGACTGTCACCGGCATTGACCGCCGCTGACGCCGGAGGGACTGTTATGGAACTCCGAAACATCAACACCTTCCTTCATATCGCCGAGCTGCACAGCTTTTCCAGCGCGGCGCGGGAGCTGGGCTACTCTCAGTCGGCGGTATCGGCCCAGATCTCCCAGCTGGAAGCAGAGCTGGGTACACCTCTCTTTGACCGGGTGGGCAAGACCGTCCGCCTCACCGACGCGGGCCAGACGTTCCAGAGTTATGCCCGCACCCTTCTCATCACGGCCCAGCAGGCCAAGGCCGCGCTGCTGCCTGCCCGGGCCGTCAGCGGCACCCTGCGGGTGGCACTGGCCGATTCCGTATGCAGCACCTTCCTGCCCGACCTGCTGCAGCAGTTCCACGCCCTCTGCCCGCAGGTGGAGCTGGTGCTCCGCACCGCCACCGCCGACAAGATGCTGCGGCTGCTGAGCGCGAACCAGATCGACCTGGCCTACACCCTCGACCAGCCTCTGCTCCTGCCCAGCCTGACGCTGGCCGTCAATGTGCCGGAGCCGGTCTGCTTCGTGGCCCCCGCCGGGCATCCGCTAGCCGACAAGGCCGAAGTGCCGCTGGATGTTCTGGCTCAACAGGAATTTCTTCTCACAGAGCGGGGCATGAGCTACCGTGACGCCCTCGACCAGCGCCTCGCCGCCCGCGGGCTGTCTGTCCACCCCTACATCGAGCTGGGCAGCGCCTCGCTGCTCTGCCAGATGGTGGAGCGCGGGATGGGGTTCTCCTTCCTGCCCGAGTACATCGTCCGTCCTGCCCTCTCCGCCGGGCGTATCGCCCGCCTCCATGTCCCCGACTGCGCTGTCACCATGCACCGGCAGCTGTTCTATCACAAGGACAAATGGCTCACGCCCCAGATGAAAGCCTTTATTGAGCTGGTAAATCAATAAGCAAAAGCCCCGCACCACATCGAACGATGCAGTGCGGGGCTTCCTCTTTGTATTTTCGGTTCAGCTCAGCCGGTTCATCCGGACCGCCACATAGGGGTCCGGAAGCTTGAGTTCCTCGGCCAGGTCCTCTTCCGTGTCGTACTTGTCTGCCGCAAGGCCCACGAAAACGCTGCAGCTGTCGAAGCGTCCATCCGGCGAGAGCGCCGTTATCTTTGCCTCGCCGTCGGCGACGGCAGTCACGACACCAGAAGTGTCCACGGTAGCGACGCCGGGGTTGCTGCTGACCCATGTGATGGGGACATTCGCGCCGTCTTCCACAGCGACAGACGCTGTAAGTGCCTCTTTGCTGCCCACCGTGCGGAGCAGCAGGTCGCGCTTATTCAGAGTCACCTTGCCGACATCGCTGTTGACGGTAACGGCGCAGCGCAGCGCCTGACCGTTGGTGGCCAGCGCCGTGACGGTGGTGGTGCCGGGCTTCTGGGCCGTGACAAGACCCTCCGGATCCACCGTTGCCACCTCGGGGTTGCTGCTCATCCACTGGTAGGCATAGACAAAGGAGCCGCTCGTGTTGATGAGCTGCAGCTTCTGGCTGGGGTGGGCGTTGTTGTACTGGATAACGAGATTGAGGGTGGTGTGGTCGAGGGCAGGCTTTTTGCTGGCCGCATCGCCGCTCTCCTTGCGGACAGTCACCTTGCAGGCAGCGCACTCGCCCCGGTCAGTGATGGCGGTGATCGTGGCCTCACCGGCGCTGCGGCCGGTGACGCGGCCATCGCCGTCCACGGAAGCCACGGTGGGGTTGCTGCTCATCCAGACGATGAAGTAGTAGTCGCTCTGCCCGCCGGTGTAAAGATAGGCTTTGGGGCGGGGGTCGTCTGCCGTGATCTCCAGTTCCATCTCGTTCACTTCCAGCTCAAAGTTCGCCGATGCTCCCAGCAATGCGGGGGCCGCCTGTGCAGCAGGAGCTGCCAGAAGCAGCCCGCTCAGCACAACCGCCGCTGCAAGCCGTGTGATCTTATTCATAGGGTAGCACTTCCCTCCTTTGGATAAGGTTTATCGCAATGTGCTCTGCACAAAATCCCTCTCACTATTAGTTTATTGTACACGCACCCAAAAGAAGGGTCAAGTTCTTCGCCAGAAGTGTCACAATTTCGCGCACCTTTTCGTGAAAGGCACTAAAACACCCCCGCCAAATTTATACAAATCGTGCAGACTGTATTTCACCAGACAGCAAAAGAGCCGCCGCACTTTATACAGGTGCGGCGGCTCTCATCGGACGGAATATCTGAAAAAACTCAGTAATTTTTGGCCTTCAGCTCAAAGTAGCTCTGGGGATGTGCGCAGACCGGGCACTTGAGGGGAGCAGACTTGCCGATATAGGTGTAGCCGCAGTTCCGGCAGACCCACACCTGCTGTTCCTCACGGGCAAAGACCTTGCCCTCCTTGAGGTTGGCGGCAAGGGCGCGGTAACGTGCCTCATGCTCCTTTTCGATCTGGCCCACCATCGTGAAGAGAGCGGCCAGCTGGGTGAAGCCCTCCTCCTTGGCCTCCGCTGCCATGCGGGGGTACATATCGGTCCACTCTTCGTTCTCGCCGCTGGCTGCCATCTCGAGGCAGGTCATGGTGTCGGGAATGGAGCCGCCGCAGAGGGCCTTGAACCACAGCTTGGCGTGTTCCTTCTCGTTGCCGGCGGTCTCTTCAAAGATGGCAGCCAGCTGCTCGTAGCCTTCCTTCTTTGCGACGCTTGCAAAGTAGGTGTACTTGTTGCGGGCCATGCTCTCGCCTGCAAAAGCTTCCATCAGGTTTTTCTCGGTCTTGGTTCCCTTGAGTTCCATATTCTGTTCTCCTCTCAGATAGTCTGACACTGCCAGTATGGGCTGTGTCCGGTTTGGTTTATTCTACGCGCAGCCCGCTTTGTTCGGTACCGGGTGTGCGATCGGTCTTCCTTGTCTCTGAGGGTATTATACCAGAATTTCGGGCAGAAATCAATAATAATTCCTATTTATTTTGAGAATATTTCCTATTTATTTTTTCAACTATGCTGCTTGAGTGCGCACACGGCGATGCTGAGAGCGCTCCATGCCGCCTGATACATCAGCACCGCAGCCACGCTCAGCATCCCCACGCTGCCCGCATAGGTCAGCAGGACGGCGATGGCCACCGAGAACCACACCGACACCAGCTGCACCGTGGTAGCGGTCGTCTCGGCGTTCTGGGCCTGCTCTGCGGCCCGCAGACCGCCGGTCAGGCTGGCAAAGCCGTTGGTGCAAAGGATGCAGCAGCCTTCGGAGCCGGTGTTTTTGGCGGTGGCAGCGCCCAGTGCGGCACACTGCTCCTGGTCCAGCAGGACGACCATGCCCTCGGGCAGATGGTAGGCGTCGGTGATGTGCCGTGCGGTCAGGGTGGGGTCCTGGCAGGACACCAGCAGCTGGATATTCTCTTTTTGCAGCTGTTCCAGACTGCGGGCGGCGTTCCGTCCCCCCACATAGTGGAGCACGAACATGGCGTGCAGACTGCCGGACACGGCCAGATAGAGGATCTGCAGCTCGCCGTTCTTGGAGTGCTTGGCCTCATATTCCTCGTCGGGCAGGGGAACTTCTTCTTTTTCCATGTACGCACGGGTGCCGATGAGGATGCGGTTGTTGTCGCACCATGCAGAGAAACCGAGGCCGCGATGGACTTCCAGGTCCTTGACCGGGTAGAGGATGTCGGTGCGGTCCTCGATGATCTGGCGGAACAGGCCGCTCAGGGTGTTGCAGCACTTGCTCAGGACGCTGGCCGAATAGAGGATGGCCCGGTCGATGCGTCCGCCCTTGAAGATGCGGATGTCCTCGAGCATGGCGCTGTCCGGGGTGAACAGCTCATCGGCGTCAGCCTGAACGGTATCCACACCGCCCAGTTCCTCGATCGCCGCCCAGCCGGGGATTACCGCACCCGAGGCAGCGGCAGTCTGCTGCAGCCGCAGGGATGCAAAGCCTGCGATAAGGGTGGAGGACAGAGGCGAACCCATGCAGAGCACAGCGGTCAGCGCCGCAGCACCGCCGTTGAGGCCGCCGCCAAAGACGCAGAAGACCAGACCGGCCAACACAGCCGCACCCAGCAGGATGTAATTCGTCTTACGGGCGCGGCGCTCACAGGCGCGGGGGCCGAAGCCCTGCTCCACCATCGCGTCGTCCCACTCGGCGGGTCGGCTGAGCAGCACCCAGGGGTCTTTTTCGTCCATGTCCTTGGAGAGGATGCGGATAAGGTCTTTGTCCTTGGCGCGGAACGCACCGCGATGCTCCGGACCAGCCTGCGCCAGTTTGAAGCCGCCCTGGACCGAGGCCAGAAGGACACGGTCGCCCAGCAGTGCAAGGAACAGCCCCAGCGCCGCAATGCCGGACAGAAGGGTGAAGCTGGACGCCTGATAGTTCTGCGCGTTCAGCAGGGCCACAGCGGCCTGCAAAAGCGCAGCGCAGGCTGCCATCGCGGGCATGGTCTCCATGCTGGGGCGTTCGCCCCGCAGACCCTTCAGGCCGTCCCTCACGACGGGCCAGCCCACAGCCAGCGCCAGCGCCAGGAAGAGCAGATCCGCGGCATAGAAGGCCGCCGGGGCAGTTACGGGGTCAAGGCCGCCCAGCGGGCCGACAAGACCCTCTGCGGCGAGGCCGAAGTGGAGCAGCACCAGTGCAAGGATGCCGCCCAGCGCACAGCGCAATGTAAGGGCCGCACCCATCTGGTGCAGCCGTTCCCCCACCTGTTCCGTCGTCTCGGGCGTTTTTTCCTCTTCGACAGGCGCTTCCTCGACGGGTGCAGCCTCCGGAGCAGCCGGGGCAGTACCGGCCTCTTCGGCCGGCTGTGCAGGCGCTTCCTCCTTCGGCGGCTCCACCGGAGCCACCTCGTCGCCGTCGTTCAGGAACATGAGCGGCAGGCTCATGCTGTCGTCATTGTCCGGCGGCGTCGCGCGGGCCGGGGCTGCGGGCGCTTTCTCGTCGTCGCCCTTGCCGAAGAACTGCATCGCCGGGGCCGCATGGGGCTTCGATGCCTTATCTTCTGCAAACACCATCTCGGGCATCGGCACGGCAGGCTTCTCCGGCGCTGCATCCGGCTCTTTTTCTGCGTCCGGTTTCGCTGCAATGACCGGAACCGCCGGGGTGCTCTTTTCCGGTTCTGCGGGCTTCACCGGCTGGGGAGGTTCTTCCTCCTGCGGCGGAAGCTTTGCACCAAACAGCATAGCTTTGAGCGCCTGCATCTCCCGGTCCTCGTACTGCTCCTGCGGGGTGCGCGGCTCGTACTGGACCGCCTTTTTCCGGGGCGCGGCCTGCTTTTCTGCCGGCTTTTTCTCCGGCTTGGGAGCAGGCGGCTCCGGCGCTTTGATGGGTTCTGCGGGCTTTTGGGGCTTTTCCGGCTCAGGCTGGGGGGCGCTGACCGGCTCGGCAGGCTTCGGCTGCTCGGACTTCGGCTCTGCGACTTCCTCTTCCAGCGCCAGGACCAGCTCCAGGTCGGAGGGTTCCTCCGGCTCCTCGCCGCCCAGCTGTATCTCGCCGGTACGGCTCTCTTCGGGTGTGCCACCTTCCTGCTGTTCGCCCTTTTCACGGCGGAACAGCCGGCCCAGCAGGCTCTTGGGCTTTTCTTCATTCTCATCGTCCCGCCGGGTCATCTCCTCCGGGACCTGGGCTACACTGGTGGTAAAAAAGGTGCGGAATTTTTCTTCGCGGGCGTCGAGCTCTTCCTGCGTCATTTCCTTCCGCTCGTCATCCTTTGGCATCCTGATCTTCCCTCCCTTGTTTCGTTCGGCACGGGTCAGCTCAGCCCTGTGCGGCGCGCTGGCTCTGGATCTCATACAGGATGATGCCTGCGGCCACCGAGACATTGAAGCTGTCCACGCCGGTACCCTGTGCGGTCATATCGAGGCTCACAACGCCGTCGCAGAGCTTCTTGACCAGCTGCGACACACCGCTGCCCTCGCTGCCCAGCACCAGCGCAATGGGGCCGGTGAGGTTGTTCTTGCGCAGGGACACGCCGTCCATGTCGGCGCAGTAAACGAAAACACCCTGCTCCTTGAGGCGGCGGATGGTCTCGCCGATGTTGGCCACACGGGCCACGGGCAGGCGCTCAGCCGCACCGGCGCTGGACTTGATGACGGTGGGGGTCACGGATGCGCCGCCCCGCTTGGGGATGACGATGCCGTGAGCGCCGCACAGCAGAGCCGAGCGCATGACAGCGCCCAGATTGTGGGGGTCTTCGATGCCGTCGCTCAGCACAAGGAAGGGCGGTTCGCCCTTCTCTTTGGCAGCGGCCAGCAGGTCCTCCACCGTTGCGTATTCGATCTCGCTGGCAAAGGCAGCCACGCCCTGATGGCTCTCGGTGCCGGTCATGAGGCGCAGCTTGTTGGGGTGTACCCGCTTGACGGTGGCACCGGCTTCCTTCGCCATTGCGGTATAGTAAGCGGCCACAGCCGGGGCCATGCCCTCGGCCAGCAGCACCGTATCCACGCCGGAGCCGCTCTTCAGCAGCTCTGTGACCGGGTTCTTGCCGTAGACGAGGCTCTCGTTCCGGGGCTGGTCGTCGGCCTTTTCGCGGCGGGGACGGCGGGGCATATTGCGTTCTTCCATGAAGTTCTCCTTCCGTTTCTATCGCAGGACGCCAAAGCCCTTCCGGCCCGGCGTCATCGTATCGCTTCAAACGAGTTTTCAGGGCCGCAGCGCTGTAAAGCTGCATTTTGCGGCAGGCACTGACGCATTTCAGACGTACAGCGCTTATAACTCATCTTGAAGTATAACATAAGCGGCAGGGGTTTGCCATAGAATTGCGCTTTTTCTTCCCGTGAAATTTCTGTGCCGCCCGCCCGGGCAGCGCCTCATGGGAGAAGTGTTGCCTTTTGCGCGCCGGTTATCCGTCTTTTTGCCTGTGGTAAAAGTTTTCCACATTCGGACCGCTTTACCATCCGTATACCCGCCCTGTTTTTTCCACAAGTTGAAAACCCTGTGGAGAAAGTTCAAAACTCAAGCATTCAAGCCTGTTTTCCGGGTGGAATTCCACACTTTCCACAAGGTTTTCCACAATCTTATCTCGACAGGCTCAGAACCTTGCATACATTTTGTAATTTTCAAGTCAGAATTATGACAAAATTTTGAAGCAGAGCGGCACTTGTTTTGCCTTTTTATCCAACATCATTTTGACGAATGTGGATCCCTGTTGAAAATCGTCTGCTTTGGTGCCTCCGCCGCCGGTCTGGCCGGATGTTGTCAAAGCCTGTATAAAATGTTGCATCCCACTTATTTCTCTGTCTTTCGAGCACACCGCTGGCCAAGAAAACTTCGGTTTGGTTACAAAAACTCTCCGGTGGATTGATTTTACCCGCTGTTTGGGGTATACTTAGGGTGCAACTTCGTTAAACCATGCACAAAGCGGTGTGTGGGTACGAACAGACCCCGATAATTTTTGGAGGTAATAATAATGTTGGTAAATGCAACCGAAATGCTCATCAAAGCTCGTGACGGCCACTACGGTGTGCCTCAGTTCAACATCAACAACCTGGAGTGGACCAAGGCTGTCCTGACCGCCTGCGAGGAGATGAAGAGTCCCGTCATCCTGGGTGTCTCCGAGGGTGCCGGCAAGTACATGACCGGCTTCAAGACCGTCGCTGCTATGGTCGATGCAATGGTCGATTCCATGGGCATCACCGTCCCGGTCGCTCTGCATCTGGATCACGGCACCTACGAGGGCTGCAAGGCCTGCGTTGAGGCCGGTTTCTCCTCCATCATGTTCGACGGCAGCCACTACTCCATCGAGGAGAATGTGGAGAAGACCAAGGAGCTGGTCGCTCTGGCACACTCCAAGGGCATGAGCATCGAAGCCGAGGTCGGCTCCATCGGCGGCGTCGAGGACGGCGTCGTGGGTAATGGCGAGATCGCTGACCCCGCAGAGTGCGCAAAGATCACTGATCTGGGCATCGACTTCCTGGCTGCCGGCATCGGCAACATCCACGGCGTCTACCCCGCCAACTGGAAGGGTCTGGACTTCGAGGCTCTGGACCGCATCCACAAGGCTACCAACAACATTCCTCTGGTCCTGCACGGTGGCACCGGCATCCCTGACGACATGATCGCAAAGGCCATCAGCCTGGGCGTCTCCAAGATCAACATCAACACCGAGTGCCAGCTGGTCTTTGCTGAGGCCACCCGTAAGTATATCGAAGAGGGCAAGGATCAGCAGGGCAAGGGCTTCGACCCCCGCAAGCTGCTGGCTCCCGGCGCAAAGGCCATCGAGGCCAAGTGCAAGGAAAAGATCGAGCTGTTCGGCTGCGCCGGCAAGGGCTAAGCGGAAGCTTCCTTCTTAAAGGATATACCACCCAATAAATCATCGGCCCCGCTGCACTGTTATGCACAGTGCAGCGGGGCCGCTTTTTCTACTTTTATTCAGATATTCGGTAATGTCCGACGATGTCTGTTCGTTTTTCCAGAATGTCCTGCTCGTAAGCCGTCTGCCATGGGTCATTGTGGTGAATGATATAGGGCACTCCGTTTTTATTTCGCCGGTCGGACACGATGCCGATATGTTTTTCAAAAATCACAACATCGCCGCCCTGCCATTCCTCTATTTCTGAAACATCTGTGGTTAGGGCAAATGCTGTGTGCGAAAAAAACACCTTCAGGTTTCGCACCCGTCGGAAATCTATGTTTGCATCCGGTTCTGCTACCATGTAATCCTGTGGTTGCTCCCGGATATCTGCATCCACAAGCACTTGCAGGTCATATCCGGCATTCTTCAAGGCATAAGCAACTACATCGGTGCAAACGCCATAACCATCGTCAGGATAACCGGTCTCATAATAGCGGCTTTTGTATTTTGGATGTGTGCTCACATAGACCAGTGCGCCGTTCAGAATATCAAGCTGGTCGTCTACCCCGTCATCATCCCGATCTACGCTGCTATGAAACTGCGGTATTCTGCCCTGATAGTCATCCTCAGGCCGGGACGACGAAGTGTGCTGGTAATGTGTCTGCACATAAAATACGATGCTGCAAAACAGTAAAAGCACCAGTACCGTTGCATAATGCTTTGCTGTATCTTTGCTGGCCCTGTCCGAACGCATATTCTCACCCTTTCCTGCTTTGAGGATACCAGCTTTTTCCCTGTTCTGCAACCCCTTGGCATATAGCGCAACAAAAAAGCCCTGAGACTTCTCTCAGAGCTTTCTGTTCAAGTCGGCGGCTACCTATTTTCACAAGCCGTTTCCAGCTAACTATCTTGGGCACGAGTGAGCTTAACTTCTGTGTTCGGAATGGGAACAGGTGGAACCTCACCGTCATCGTCACCGACCATATGACT
>OOCS01000113.1_pt1 | contig 82502 bp, 67 predicted proteins | sample 1671411 | NCBI WGS metagenome assembly OOCS01 (sample SAMN06348154, study PRJEB24527) | human gut metagenome | biome: human gut; feature: ankylosing spondylitis patient; material: feces | host: Homo sapiens | place: China | collected 2015-10 | reverse complement strand
TATCTATATAGTATAATTAATTATTCTTCTAAATTTATATTATGAAACTATCTTTATCTTAAATTATAATATCTATTTTAAAACTATCTTTACCTGTAATAGATTGTACGGTAACTGTACAATCATCACAGCCTACCCTTGTTTTTCAACATCCCTTACAATAACATCCACAATACCTCTTGCATCAAACTCCTCTGCAACAAGTTTCACCCTCAGTCCTGCCTCCTCGCAGTCCCTCTTTGTCACCGGACCTATCGCAACGATATTGTCATTCTCACAACCTGCCATATCCCTTAATGCTCTTGCACCTGAGCCGCTTGTCACGACAATATAATCAACATCAGGACATATCCTTTTTACTTCGTCAGCACGCCTTTCGTCCTGAATTGTCTCATAAATGCAGATTTTATCAAACTCAACCGACATTTCACTAAATTTATCCTCGATAAAGTTTTTACCCTGCTTTCCTCTTACAATAAGTATTTTATCCTTATCTGTCAATTCTTTTGACAATTCCTCCGCCAATATTTTTGATGTAAATTTTGATGGTATAAAATCCGCATATAAACCATATTTTTCGAGTGCTTTCTTTGTCGATGTACCCACTACGGCAAATCTGGCATTTGCAAGTTTTCGTATATCTACTCTTAAATTTCTCAGCCTGTCAAAGAAAATATTTACACCATTTGCACTTGTAAAGATAAACCATGAATATTTTTCAAGATTATTAAATATATCATCACAATCACTGTAATCAGGTATTGTCTCAACAAGGCTTATCGCAATCGTCTCACCGCCGTACTGCTCAAATTCTTTTTCAAGACTGTCCGCCATATTCCTTGAACCTGTTACAAGTATCCGCTTTCCGCTAAGCACTTTTTTTTCATTTTTGCTCTGCCACTCACATATCTGTTTTCCGACTCCGACAACATCACCGACCACTATTATTGCCGGTGCTTCTATATTATTTTTTCGGACCTCATCCTTAATAGTAAGCAGATTTCCATATACAGTCCTCTGTTTTGCCGTCATTCCTTTTGATATAACAGCCACGGGGGTTTCTCCGTTCTTTCCGTTTTTGATAAGTTTTTCACAGATATTTCCAAGACTTCTAAGTCCCATCAGAAATACAAGAGTTCCCTCCTCTTTTGCAATAACAGAAAAATCAAGAGCTTCTGATGGCTTTGCAGGATGTTCATGCCCCGTAATAATATGAACCGATGAAGCAGCCCCCCGATGCGTTACCGGAATACCTGCACTTGCCGGGACACTGTACGAAGAAGAAATTCCTGACACGATTTCATAGCTTATCCCCGCTTTTTTAAGTGCTAAAGCCTCCTCGCCTCCTCTACCAAAAATAAAGGGGTCACCCCCCTTAAGACGCACAACATATTTTCCGCTCAAAGCAAGATTTACGAGAAGTTCGTTTATCTCAGGCTGTTTTTTATAAATCGTATCAGCCCTTTTTCCAACATAGATAAGCTCTGCATCCATCTTCGCTTCATTTAATATTGACGGTGAGATAAGTGCATCATATACGATAACATCCGCCTTTTTAATACATCTTAGAGCCTCGATACTAAGATAATCCCTCTTTCCCGGACCCGCACCGACAAGAGAAACCATTCCTTTATTACCAGTAAATGACTTTTTTAGTTCATCTTTTTTCGTATTTATATCAATATCTTTTTTATCAGTATTTCCATTATCTGATTTTAAATTTACACAACATTTTTTATTTCCATTCTCATTTTTAATATCAGTATTCTTAGCATCAGATTTCAAAACATCAACAAGCCTTTTTGCAAGACTAATGGCAAATTTTAAATCCGTATTATCTGCATTGACAGGCTCAGAGATTTTTTCCCACTGTTCATCCGTTTTTTCATTTATAACAGCATACTTTGGAGTTTTTCCATCATAAGCATACATTCCCCTGAAATAAAAACCGTGCTCATCCACCGTACAATGAGCACCGCATGGTGCATTACAGCTTCCGTCAAGACATTTTAAAAATTCACGCTCAGCTTCAAGACATATCCTTGCCTTTCTGTCATCAAGTACCGCCATTACATCTTTTAAATCACCATTTCTGCACTCGATTGCAAGAATCCCCTGCCCTGCCGCAGATATAAATTTCTCCTCGTCAGGGTATATATAATCAAGCTCTGTATCATTGTCAAGACCAAGCCTTTTTAACCCTGCCGCCGCAAGAATAATAGCATCATACTCACCTGATTTTAATTTATCTATCCTTGTTCCGACATTGCCCCTCAGTGATTTTATCGTAACATCCGGGGAAATCTGCTTTATCTGGATTTCTCTCCTCAAGCTGCTTGTTCCGATGATACTGCCTGCACCGATTTTTTTTGTTTCTTTCCTTTTTAGAATAACATCCCTGTTGTCATCCCTTAAAAGAACCGCCCCAAGACAAAGCCCATCCGCAAGTTCCATAGGCACATCCTTTGCACTATGAACGGCAATATCTATGGTTTTGTCGAGCAGCTTTTCCTCAATCTCTTTTGTAAAAACACCTTTTCCGCCAATCTCACCGAGCGGCTTATCAAGAACCTTATCACCATGCGTAACCACATGGACAATCTCAATTTTTTCATTCGGAAAATATTTTAAGATCTGAGTTTTGACAAGCTCTGTCTGAATTAAAGCAAGTTTACTTTTCCTTGTTCCTATCCTAATCATACTGACCTCGTTTCTATGTATATCGGATTTGTTTGATGCAATGTGCAAAACAGATAACAATAATGCAATCCACAGCGGCATCATTCGTTTTTAATTATAATACATCCTATATAACTCAGTGTACTGTATCATTGATATTTCGTCAAATAACTTGTATAACTTTCCATCTGCTGCGTTGTCATCAATCGCCGTAGCCCGCTACGGCTCATTCTTCCGTCTTGCAGGCTGAAAATTTATCCTGCGTTATTTAACTGAAAATCATTAATACAATACACCCGCAGTCAAGTATGCTTTAAAATGAACATGACTAATAATAACAGTTCAGCCTTCCATTTGTTACGACTAATACATACTCTCAGCCATCTTAAACAACTCGCTTTCATCCATATCATCGTCTGTGCCAATGGTATTTATATATTTATCATCATTCCATTGCAATGTTCTCTCCCCCTGTTCTTCATATATATAACCCACATAACCGGCAATACTTACTTTTCTGCCATCTATATCCCTTCCTGAATATCTGGCGTCTTTTAAAATTTTATTTTTTGAATAAAATAAATACTTCTTATTTTCAACCCATTTTATATAACTAAAGTCTTCATCAGTATTTTGTTCACTTATCTTATAAACTTCAGGCACATAATCAGGAAAATCTTTTTTTCTTTCCTTAGCTTTATCTGCCCCATTTTCTTTAGTTTTCTTATTTTGATCGTAAGTTATACCAACATTCCCACCTGAATTCTTATCTATCTTTGTCGTTTTCCAAGCATCAAATCCAAATATATTAGCATCCATTTTTGTGGCAGCGAATAAAACCGAACTTATAAAAACAACTATAGCAGAAGCTTTAGTAAGTAATCTTAAAATTTTATGTTTCCTGTATTCTGTGGTTTTTTCATCATTTCTCCCACTAATAATCTTATCCTTTGTCCGTTCCTTAAAGTCACTGGGTAACTGAATTTTTTCCAAGTCAACATCATCATATTTTTTCTCCACTTCTCTTTCATACACCTTAAGATAATCTCTTATTTCCTTATCGTTCATAAACTTATCCTCCCTACCATCATTTAACTAATCAAAATTTTTTTTCCATCCAGAAGTTTCTCCAGCTTTTTTCTGCCTCTGCTCAGATATGAATACACCGTTGCTATATTCATATCAAACATTTTGGCTATTTCATCAGCAGTATAACCATAAACATAATAAAACAACATTATATCTGCGTATTTTTCAGGCAATTTACGTATATAATACACGACTTTATTATCTTCCGCTGATTCCGTAAAATCATTTTGAAATGTACTATCTTCTTTTAATCCATGCTTACTCAAAATACCTTTTTCATATAATTCTTCAAATGATACAACATTATTTCTTTTTCGTTTATTATACATATTTATTGCTACTCTTCTAATTACTACAACAATAAATCCCTTAAGTTCCTGGCAATCTTTTTCTTTTATTTTTGAAAAACTTTTAGAAATATTAATAAAAGCTTCCTGCACCGCATCCTGAGCAAGACCTTCATCTTTTAATACATCAAAAGCTATATAATACATAAGTTTTGAATATGCATTATATAGCTGATCAAATTTTTCTTGTTCTTCATAATCCCAATCAAGTTTATTCTTCTTCAAATCTTTTCCTCCGTTCATTTATTTGTTACTGTTGATGCCAACGGTACAAACAGTAACGATTTTATCCCATACTATACCAACTTTCCCTCTTCCACTTCTATTATTTCATCGCACAATGCATCTAAATCCTCGGTTATATGGCTTGCTATTATAATAAGCGTTCCGTCAGCCTTAAGCCTTTTAAGTATGTCATAAAACTTTGCGATGCTCTCCTTATCAAGTCCGTTTGTCGGTTCATCAAGCAGTAAGAGTTTCGGCTTCTCCATAACAGCCTGTGCTATATTTAATTTCTGTTTCATTCCGAGAGAATATTTTTTTACTTTTCTTTTATCCTCAGGGTCAAGTCCCACATCCGCAAGACACATCCTTATATCATCGTCTGATACACTGTTGTTTATCTTAGCTAAAGCTTTCAGGTTATCAAATCCTGTCATATCATCGACCATGCTCATATGCTCAATGATTATGCCGACACTCTCCGGAAATTCAATGTCTTTTCCGACAACCTTTCCGTCAATAACAACACTTCCCTCAGTCGGGAGTATAAGACCACAGATACTTCTTAAAAGCATTGTCTTTCCACTTCCGTTTCTTCCATGAAGTCCATATACTCTTCCACTTTCAAAAGTATGATTCACATTTTCAAGTACCGTATTACCCTTAATCTTTTTTGTTAGATTTTTAATCTCTATTTTCATAATCGTTCTTCCTTTCCGTATATCCATGTTATCTATAAATTTTTGTGAAACTATCATAATCTGTAATTAAATTGTAAGGATATAACAATTAACACAACATATAATCGGTTTCACAACCACCTAATCTTTTTTAAGCAAATCAATATGTTTTACATAAATTTTTATTATAACCAATACAAGAATTATCAATAAAATTATGATACCCACCGGGGTAATACAATTACCGACAAGTTCTCTCGTGCGTGGTACACTCGTATAATTTAAAAAATCACACTTATTTATGAATTTATACAGATTTTGTTTGTGTATATCTGATTCTTCCATAATCTTCTCATATAAATGCATTCCGGCAAACAAACCTGCTACATAAACAAGAAATATTGCAATAAATGCAAAATTATATGCAATATTAAGTTCTAAAAAATACTGCACATAAATAAGCAGCAGTCTTATAATATAATTCATCAGAAAATATTGAATCAATACACTCACCGACAAACTCTTCTGCCATAACAGTGAACCTGTTAAAATTGCAACAACCTCACATACCTGCAATACAAATACCGTTATAAATATACGGACAATATCGAATGTAACTGCCTTTCTCCTGGAATGTATGTGCATCATTCTTGCAAGATTTCCATCCGCAAACATTGAAAGCGGATTATTTTTCTCAACAATCGTAAAACAGATAAAACTTAGTGCCGAAAACAGATAAGGTCCTATTATGCTCTCAAATCCCACACCACCATACATCATCTCTTCCCCATACCCTGACAGACATATTCCTGAAATAAATATGACTATCATTGCACAGATATATGTTATTTTAGTTTTCTTCATTTTCCAAAATATCCCTTCTTAAAAAGACAATCTCTCCCAAATATTTTAGTATAAGCGATGCAAAGAATAATTTTGCCAGATTTATTATGTAGGAAAAAGAGTCAAATGTATGATAGTCAAACCATTCTGTTGCAAAATTCATATAAAATGAGGGACAGGTATCACTTAATAAAATATAATAAAGTGACGTCCATAAAACATATATCAATGAACCGACAATAATATATAAATTTGAAAATCCCAATATGTTTCTTAAAATATATAAAGTTGCTCCAATTAAATTCAAATATAAGATAAGCATTATAAACTTTAAAAGTACAAATAGATAATATGCACTCTTTAACAGCACGGAAATATCTGAAAACAGATTCATAAATATAAAATCCGTCAATATATATTCAACAGCAAATATAAATGAAAAAATAAATATATTTTTTGATTCTATTTTTTCATATCTTCTTTTTCCATATCTTATTATAATGTGTTTTTCGCCAAGAGCAAAAATTTTATAAAATGCCAATGAATATACAATAGGTACTATAATTCCAAGTATCTGTATGCAGTTCTGGTACTTGTCCCTCATTATCGAAGTAATATTGTCAGGGCTCACTTTTACACTTCCAAAGATTATACGCATATTTATACTGCACCACAATATTGCAAACATAAACAGCACACAGGCAAATACTTTTATCACTTCTCTATTTCTGACACTAAATTTCATCATTTTTTCCCACCACCTTAAAATATGCTGCAACACTCCAGATTAAAACCATCGGAATATATGTAACAAAACACATTAAAAATGTCTGTAAGGTATTTTCATCAACGAACGGCTGCATAACATTCCCTATAAAGAAATATCCATTCCCAAAATAAATTCCAATCCATATTGCACTCACAATGAGCATTGAAAGTTTTGTATCCATAAGCAAAAATATAATACTTTGACACATAATGCCTAACAAAGCTGCCACAAGCAAATTTGTTAAAAGAAATATTATATATGTTAAATCCGGATTATGAACGCACCAATACGAAAACTTTCCCAGCTCTGCCACAGAGAACTGCTCAGAATCCATAAATCCCTTTTTTCCATGAAGAAAAGTAACCGTCATAACAATACTTACAATGTTTGGCACAATGTTTATTATTACTGCAACGATTGCTGAAGTTATTATTTTAGAAAAAAAGTAAGTTTTTTTATTCTTTTTCATATAACTGACCATGGCAACATTATGTTTATGTTCCACAACATACTTTCCACAATATGCAATCATAAAAAGCACAGGCATTGTCCACAGAAAATATGTTCTATAATACCCCTTTGCCGATATTCCACTCATAAATGAAGCAAATGCAGGATGATACGGATTTAACTTCACATCACTTGTTCCCGTAAAAAATATTGAATCAATCGAATGTAATACTCCTAATACTAAAGCTATAAATATTACTATTTTCGACTTCCATGATTTAAAAAATTTATATAATTCACTTCTTATCATATTTTCCCCTTTTCTATGCTCTAATCTCTAAACAGATATTTATTCTACTCCATCACATATTCATAATCTTTCCCGTTTTTATCGTGAAACACTATAGCTCCATCTTTATAAACATCAGCATTGTCTCCGTCATGAAACAAACAAATATTAAATTTCACTTTTCCTCTTGCTTTCGTGTTTATTTCCCCAATATCTGTTTTAAATTTTTTATTTCCGAATTTTAAATATTCGCAACTCATTGGTAAAACAAAATAATAATAATTCTTTTTAGAAATATCACCATTCTCACCAACTTGAAATGCAGATGCAAGCCTAAGATTTCTATATGATTTCTTTTCCATATCTTTGACTGAAACATATACATCTCCATCATCAGAAAAAGAACTGTCCTTTTTGGATTTTACTCTAAATCCTATAAAATCATCTCCAAGTTCCTTATTTCCTGTATAATCATATATCTCCAGATAAAATTTTGCATTCCCCACCGCTTTGCTTTCCCAGCTTCTTTTTTCTTCTGCCATCTTATCAATTTCGTTATCATCGTGAATTTTTGAGATAACACCTGACTGTTTTAAGATTGTTCCCACGATGATAACACCTGCTAAAGTTCCCAATAATATTTTGACAAATTTATTCATAGATACAACTCCATTCCTCCCCATGCCATACATATAAATATATAGCACAGGGCGTCTGTTTAGAATATTTATAACTAAATCATTTATTCACCATCATTCTCAGGAGTATCACCAATCTGAGGCGACCATGTTCCTGTAATCGTATATGCTTCTCTTGAACCATCTTTATTATCCTTTGCATATAATGCAGTTGGTCCCGGACTTACATTTCTATATGCAGAATAAGTCTTAAGCCCTGAACCTTCTTGTATCTTGTGTAATGCAGAACCATATTTATTAGTTTCATTTTTTACTACTTCTGCAATATAAAAGATTGTATATGTTTTTTTATTATCTTTAGTCGGTTCATCCGATGTCTTAAAATTAACTCCCCATGCATTAGAAACATCATTCGTTGTCCTTTTTACCGTATCTCCCTTATTTTTAGTTGCTGCATAACCTGATTCAACTTTAAAAGAAAACGCTCTATAAGCTATTTTTTTCTCAGCAGCACTACTATTTACCATATTTCCCACTCCAAGCACTAATGCCATACTCATCGTTGCTGCTATAAGTTTTTTTATCTCTTTTCTCATAGTTTCTTCCTCTCTTTCTTTTTCTTTAAATTGTACATATAATCCTCATCACTTTTAATAATTTTCCCTTAAACATAGTTTCTCATCTAATAATTAACTACATTAGAAAAGAATGTTTCTGTCTTCTGGCTATTACCATTTTTTGTAGTAACTACAAACTTAGCTCTATACTTACCACCGGATGTCACTTTATAGTTCTTTGTTACTGTAATTATTCTTCCCGAAAACTTAACATCATCCCAGATTTTTAATCTCTTCCATGTTCCGGAACTATACTTTTGCAGTCTGACCGAAACCACTATTGAATCCATTTTAGTCTCAGCTATATAATTCAATTTCATCTCAGCCTTTCCTTTTGATATGCTTAAATGACTGCTAGCCTTTTCCATGACTGAAGCTAATGTAGCAATTTCTGAACTTTGTTCACATTCAAGATTGTCACAAGCTAATGTTTTTTCTGAGTTTCCTAATATCATAGTAACTGCCAAAATTCCTAACAGTATTGTTTTGCACCAATGATTTTTCAAATTTTCTTCCTCCTTTCTCCATATTTGACATAATATCTGTTAAGTCCAATAGTCAATTAGTAGCAGGAATACTTTTTGATTCCTCCCGCCCATGCACTTTATACCAACTGTCAACCTATGTTCACATAACTAATTTTATACCCTTCACTATACTAAACAAAATAAAAACCCAAAATCTTGCAACTTTTCAAAATTTTTTTTAATTTTTTTCATACCTAATATACTATGCTTTATTTTTTTAAGAAAAAAGCAGGTAAACCTTTAAGATTTTTTTAATAAAAATTTATGACTTGACCTTATTTTTCAACACAAAGAAGGCATTTACCGGTTTCATCCGAATAAATGCCTTTTGCTGTTAGTTACATTTTATGTCTTTTGTAACTTCTGCTTACTATTAATTGTTTCTTATAATGTTGCTGCTTTGCACATTTATGTGCTCTATAACTCTTCTAATGCCTTGTCTAGTTCCTCCTCCGTCAGTATATCTCCTTTTTTTTCACACATCCTGTATATATTTTCAAATGCTTCTTTTCTTTTTTCTTCTTCCTGTATCTGTTCTTTGATATATGGTCTTAAGTCTCCGAGCCATACATTTACCTTTTCAAGGTTTTCAGGTATCGCATTTTCTATTTTTTTTCTAAGCTCTCTTGCAAGTACTGGACTTTTTCCTCCACTGCTTACACCGACAACTATGTCCCCTTTCTTTACTATCGACGGAAAATAAAAGTTACAATATTCTTTTCTGTCAACGGTATTTACAAGTATGTTTTTCTTAAAACAGATTTCTGATACCTTTTTATTTATCTTTTCATCGTCAGTTGCCGCTATCACAAAAAATCTGTTGTCAGTATCTGAGTCAGTAAATTCCCTCTGCCAAGTCTTTACTGCTCCCGTATATTCTTTTTTTAATAGTTCAAATTCCTCACATATCTCTGGTGCAACGACTAAGACCTTTGCACCATACTTAAGTACGGCACACGCCTTTCTGTATGCTATCTTTCCACCTCCGACAATAAGGCACTCCCTATCCGATATATCAACAAAAAACGGAAAATAACTCATCTTTTTTCTCCTTTGCATTTTAAAATTTAACCTAAAACCGTATAACTCCACCTGATATTCCCATATTTATATCATCTGTTGTCACTGATTCATCGGGTGCAGGTAATCTAAGTCTTAAGGTAACACTGAATTTCGTACCCTCGTTTTCTTTACTCTCGACATATATATCGCCGTCCATAAGCCTTGCAAGATTTCTCGCTATCGTCATACCCAGCCCCGTGCCTGATATGTTTTCTCCAAGAACCTTTTTCTCTCTTTCAAACATATCAAACAGATATGGCATAAATTCTTCGGAAATACCTATCCCATTGTCTTTCACTATTATCTCATATTCCATATAAATATTATCTGTCTCTTCTTTTACTACACCTCTCTCTGATATTGAAAAATAAATCTTTCCTCCATCTTCAGTGTACTTGACTGCATTACTCAAAAGATTTATACATAACTGTCTTATACGCTTTGCATCACCAACCACATTTTCAAACCGAAGCTTCTTATAGTCTGTATCAAATTCAAGATGTTTTTTATCTGCAAGAGGTCTTATAAGCTGCATAATATTTTCTATCTCTTTTGTCCATGAAAATACCGCATCATTAAGCGAAAACTTTCCACGCTCAAAATTACTTACATCAAGCACTTCGTTGACAAGCTCCAGAAGATTTTTGCTTGAATAAAGTATACTGTTTAAGCTTTCCATAACCTTATCCGTTTCATTTATATGTGATGCCGCTATCATGTCCATGCCTATTATGGCATTTAACGGTGTACGCATATCATGACTCATCCTTGAAAGAAAATAACTCTTTGACTCATTTGCCTTTCTTGCTTCCTGAACGGCAATCTTTACCGCATCATTTTTCTTTTCTTCCCTTTCTATCTGTTCAGTCACATCCATCTGTGAAAGAAGTATTGTTTCTTTCTTGTCATCAAGATAAACAAACCTGAATTTTTTATGAAATATTTCTCCACGATATTGCATAGTTGCGTAACATATGTAAACTTCATTTTTTTCTAACTGTCTTTTTATATTTTCAAGCTGCATTTTTTCTGATATTTTTTCGGCATACTCACTTAATACATATTTTTTTATTCGCTGGTTTAAAAATTTTTCATAAAAGACATTATATAATGTTGAATGTCCATATTTTGCTTCATTGTTGCTGTATATGCTTATCTTTTCATTCTGTATATTTATACCTATTACATAATCATAGTCCTCCATGATTGCCTTTTTTTGCATCTCATTTATACATACTTCATTTTCGTTTTTCATCAGAAGTATGATTCTTCTTTTGTCAGCCGGATTTTTTATTAATGTAGCTATATACCATTCTTTTTTATTTGTATCTGTTCTAAGTCTTACAAATTTCTTCTCCTGTTTCATATCCTCTGACTCTGCAAATTTCCTTAATGCCTCCGGCTCAAAATCTGATATGAATTCCTCACAATCATATAAGTAAACCATAGCATCTACATATTCCCCAAAAAAATCTGAATAACATACCGTCATGCCGCACATAGCTGTATCATATCTGCTATTTAAAATATATACACAGTCATCATATGGATTTATTTCAAAAACCTCATCATACACCATCTGTAAAGCTGCCATAAAAGACTGCCTTGTCTCTGTTGGACATTTTAGAAAACACTCCTCAATATCTTCCCTGTTATTTACCATTTTACCCTAACCCATTTCCTCTCTTAAACTTATATAATTCATTACCGCCTATTTTTCACCCTTATATCATCACATTTTCAAATTTAATAAAAATTCACATAATTCTCTTTCCTCTTCAGTGTCTTTACTATTTATAAATTTCACCGTTCCTTTCTCTTTAGAAGGATTTATAAGTGATGCACATTGCATCCTTCTTCGCATTTCTCTCGCTGTTCCCTCACCACCGTCAAATATCTGCACATCTTTACCAACTACAGCTTCTATGGCTTTTTTTGCAAATGGATAATGTGTGCATCCAAGTACAACTGAGTCAATTTTTTTACTGTTTACCGAACCAAATAAAATCGACAGATAGTTGTAAAGATCCTCCCCTTCTAAATCGCCTCTCTCTACAAATTCCATAAGTCCCGGACATGGGAGCGGCACTATTTCTGCCTGATTTTCATATTTTTTCATAAGGTTCTGAAATTTTTCCTGTTTCAAAGTCATCGGTGTAGCCATCACTACCACTCTCGATTTTTCCTTATATTCAACGGCGGGTTTTATTGCCGGTTCTATACCTACAAGCGGTATCTCAGGATACATCTGCCTGAGCACTCTTACTGCGGCACTTGTCGCAGTATTGCAAGCTACTACTATCGATTTTGCACCCATATCCAACAGTTTCTCAATATTTTTTATAGTAAGCTCTCTTATCACACTGACTTCTTTTGTTCCGTAGGGAGCATTTATTGAATCCCCAAAATACAGATAATTTTCGTTTGGCATTATCTTTACCAGTTCTCTAAGTACACTTATCCCCCCTACCCCTGAATCAAATACTCCTATGGGCTTTTCGTTCTTTTTATCTATACTCACTTTTATTCTCCCTTAATATTTTCTATATTTTGCCTTGCGGCATTTTGGTTGTCGTCCGCACCGCAGGTGTTAATAACAACTCGCTTTTATTATAGTACACTTTTCTTATAATCACAATTATTATAATCCCAGTAACAGTTCAGCCATAAAAAGATAATATTAAAAAGGAAGTGCCCGTTTTCACTACAATAACAGTCAGGCTTTACATTTCTGTTAGCTGTAATAGAAAACTTATGACACTTCCTCTACCAAATTTTTATGTCTTCTGCTCACTCACAACATATCCGCGGTTATGTTCTTAACAATTTTAAAAAACTGTTTTACCCACACTTTCATGTGAACATCGAAACTTTATCAATCATCTCTGTCGATAATCTCACGATAAAACTCCGTATAGTCTTTTCTTCCGGCTTTCATAGCTGCGATAGCTGTACGCGGATGCTGGTTTAAATGACCTGTGAGAAGATATGGAATAGCAAATCCCCATTCAACTCCTGCTGCCTTGAGCGGCTCAATATTTTCTTCAATAAATTTGATTATAGGGAAAAGATTGTACTGTGGATTTTTAAGGAAACCAAGTAAAAGCTCCATCTGACAGTTTCCTGCTCCTCTGCCCATTCCTCCCATTGTTGCATCAAGGTAAGATACACCCTGTGCACATGACTCTATAGTATTTGCAAAAGCGAGCTGCTGATTGTTGTGTGCGTGCATACCGATATATTTGCCGTACTTATCAGCGATTTCCATATACTGCTCTGATATTTTTCTTATCTGCTCAGGGAAAAGAGAACCAAAGCTGTCAACTATGTAAATTCCATCAACAGGACTGTTTCCGAGCATCTCAAGTGCAGTGTTTATATCTGACTCTTTTGCATTTGAGATAGCCATAATATTACAAGTAGTCTCATATCCCTTTTTATGAGCATCCTCTATCATATCGAGTGCTGCCGGCATAGTGTTCACATATGTTGCTACTCTTACAAGGTCTACAGGACTGTCTGCCCTGTCATGTATATCCTGCTTATAGTTACATCTTCCTACATCTGCCATAATGGAAATCTTAAGGTCTGTGTTATTATCACCAACAATTTCTCTGATAGTGTCATCTTCAGCAAATTTCCATTTTCCAAACTTGTTTGCATCAAACATTTCTTTGTCGGCACGATAGCCAAATTCCATATAATCTACTCCTGCCTTTACATTTGCAAGATAAAGATTTCTGATAAACTCGTCTGTAAAATAAAAATCGTTGACAAGACCTCCGTCACGAATTGTTGCGTCCAGTACCTTTATGTCCGGACGGAATGATAATAAATCACCTTTCTGTGCCACTTTTGTTTCCTCCATTTCATTTTTAACTGTCGTTAAGTATTTTTATTCAAAAAAAAGCATACCCAAAGTGCCGTGTCCCGAATTTTGAGTCCTAGCAAGTGCTAGGTGGGCAACCGCACATATGATTCTGCCTTCCGCTGCTATAGGTGGCGGCTTGGCATCCTCATATAGATATAGGAATCCCAATTCAAAAGTGTAGGTTCAAAATATCAGGAGTATCGAACACCCCAGGCATGTATGCTTTTGTTACTAATAGTATATACACTTTCGTAAAAAAATACAACCACATTTTTAATATTTATTCATATTCATCCATCGAAACACATTCTTCAAACTCAAAAGAGAATTTTGTTCCTTGCTCTATCTCACTTTCAACCATAATATCACAGCCGTGTCTTAACGCTATCTGCTTTGCAATCATAAGACCAAGTCCGGTTCCTTTCTGATTTTGTTTCAACTTTGATTTATAAAATTTTTCAAATATATATGGCAACGCTTCTTTTGATATTCCGACTCCGAAATCCTGTATCGAAACATATATCTTTACCTGTTTTTTTGGTGTAATTCTTTTTTCTATGGAGATTATTATCTCCCCTGATTCATACGAGAATTTGACGGCATTGTCTATTATTATCATAAACATCTGTCTGAGTCTTTCATAATCTCCAAGAATCATGCAGGGTTCTTCATCATCCACTGATAATTTCTGAGTTATGGTTATATTTTTCTTTCTTGCTATCTCGCGTGCACTGCGGAGCACATCACCAAATACCTGTCTGATGCTGACCGGTTCTTTTTCTATCTTGAAATCAGGGTTTTGCATTTTAGACAAAATGAACAGATCCCCTACCAGCCTTTCCATACTGCGACATTCTATGAGCATTTTGCGGTAATATTCATTTACCATAACTTCATCCGTTATGACTCCGTCATTTAAAGTTTCAGTATAACCACGCATAACAGTTATAGGAGTTCTTAGTTCATGTGAAACATTTGCAAAGAAGTCCATACGAAGCTGTTCCTGATTTTCACGCTCAGTTTTTGCTTTATACAGCCGTTTTGAAAGATCATCAAGATTATTTTCAAGCTTACCTATCTGACTTCCCGGCTTTTTTACATTTATCCCTGAATAATCTCCTGCCGCTATCCGATTTATATATTTTCCTATTTTTTCAAGCGGTCTTGAAAGGTATTTTGAAAATGCAAACCCTAAAGCTATTGATATGACAGCCGATATAAAAAGGCTTATGCTTATAAGATATTTTCCCTCATCTATTCCCATCGTCTGCTTGTCTACCATCGACACCATAAGAACAGCTCCACATACCTCTTTTGTCTTAACGGTTTTTATTGGAACAGCGACATATAATATTACCATTCCATATACCTGGTCATAAGCTGCATTTGAGGAAATCTGTCCTTTATATGCATTTTCCATTACAATACCCATCTGTTTTGTAATGGTTTCTCTTGAAATTTCAGCATTTGTATAGTCCTCATCTAAGGGATTTTCTGCCTGTTCATTGCTAACTATCCATATGTCAGTTTTTTCCGCCTGTTCTATTTCGTCCATATATACATTATATCTTTGAAACTGTGATTGTTTTTTCTTACTTGCAAATTTAGAAACACGCTTTGAAATCATTTTCCCTTGTTTTGTAAGAAGCTCCGTATAGGAACGAACATAATTTTTCTGATATAAATTTATAAATATTGCACCAGTCAGCAACCCCGTAAATATCAAAACAAAGGCAAATGATACATATATCCTTATAGATATGTCATTGCCTTTTATTTTATCGGATATTCTTTTACATATCTTCTTCATTGATCGCAAATTTGTAGCCTACCCCCCATATTGTTTTTATACTCCACGCCGGATGTTCCACTGAATCTATCTTTGCACGGAGTCTCTTTATATGTGAGTCTACTGTTCTGCTGTCTCCATAATAATCATATCCCCAAAGACTGTCTAAAAGATTATCTCTCGTGAATACTTTGTTTGGATTGCCTGCAAGTGTCCACATTGTCTCTACTTCTTTTTTGGTAAGTGGAATCTTTTTTCCATCTATCATAAAAGAATACTCGTCCAGATTTACCTCCATATTGTTTATTCTTAATACCGAATCTGAGCCAACTGATACTTCATCACGGTTTATACGGCGCAGTACTGCACGAAGCCTAGCCATAACTTCACTTGGGCTGAAAGGTTTTACTACATAATCATCTGCACCTATATCGAGTCCCATTATCTTGTCGTAATCCTCACCTCTTGCCGTTATAAGGATAATAGGCACTGCCGACTTTTGTCTTATGCTCTTGCATACTTCATATCCATCCTTAAAAGGCATCATTACATCAAGAAGAACCGCCGCTGGCTCGTATTTAAAAAACATATCCTCTGCCATAACTCCATCTTTAGCTATAATAGGCTCATACCCCTCTTTCTTTACATAAACAGACAAAATATCAGTTATATCCTTATTATCATCAGCTATTAAAATATACTGCATGGTACACCTCATCTCCTTAAATTAAAACATTTTAATTCTTTTGTTTTTTATTGTTGCCCGGTGCTCTTACTTCAACACGGCACTTTGCAACTTTTCCATTTGATATTCTCGCAGTTATTGTAGCAGTTCCTATAAATCCTGCCGTAATCCTGCCCTTTGAATCAACTTGCACAATATCTGTATCAGATGACACAAATGTTGCTTTTTCCTTTGAAATACTTGGTCTGGTCGTCAGTTTAAGCTTTTTTGAATTACCTGATTTTATTTTAATTTTCTTTTTTGTAAAGCGTATGCTGACGGCTTTTGGCGATACTTCTACTCTGCATTTCAAATAAGTGGTATCCGGCATAAACAAAAATCCCGGCTTTGTTATCTTGACATTTATATCAGCACTTCCCACTCTTTTTCCACGGTATTCACAGGTATTATCTGATAATTTTTTTACACCAAGTACATTAGTGTCTGAACTGCTAAATTCTATATTACATTCTCTTTTTATATTCAGAACAGATAACCTTTTCTTTTCCTTTACGATTATCTCATCTTTTTGTTTGCTCAACTCATATTCATCAACACTTTTTTTATTTCTGTTTCTAATTGAATTTATGCTTGTAGTATTCTTCTCTGCTGCCGAAGTCCTGACCCCTGCCATACCCATTGCCAGAAAGACCAGAACAATCATTAAAAAACTAATACCTCTTCTCATTTTTTCTGCCATCTTATACATATTTACTCTCCATTTCTCATTATTACACTTTACCCAAATAAGTATAAAAATCATAATATTTTATACTTATCACCATTCATGCACTATCTTCGTGCATGGTATAAGAAATTTTATTTCTCATACTTTATCCCTACTATAATCTCCTTTGATGGCAGTTTATTGTCAATTCACCAACAATATTTATATTTTTATATTATGATACACGAGTCAAAAGCAGATAGCAATATATGTTTACATACAAATTGCTATCTGATGGCTTGACCCTGACATCATAATATAACAATAAAAGACATAATGCAACATTCACATATTACATTATGCCTTTTATTGTAACAGTTCAGCCATAAAAAGATAATTGGCAATACAATGAACTTGTTCATTGTATTGTTAAGTAGCTTTTTATGGTAGAATAGCCTTTCATTTCTGAAATGAAATAAACAAAAGCTGCAAAGCAGCGACTGACAGCTCGCTGGCAGGTTTATGAATGTAAGAAATGCAAGACTGAACTGTTACCTTTTATTTCTTAACAACTTTTTAATAATCTATTATTAATAGTCAAGTGTTATATCATTTGTAAATGCAGGATGCTTTCCGTCTTTCTCAGATATGTTTGGAGTTGTCCCATCAAGTATAGGCCATTCTACGCCTATTGCGGGGTCATCCCATTTAATGCCTGCTTCTGATGAAGGATCATAAAAATCTGTACATTTATAAGCAAACTCTGCCGTATCCGATAATACATAAAATCCATGTGCAAACCCTTCAGGAATATAGAACATATTTTTCTTCTCGGCACTTAATGTCACACCAAACCATTTTCCGTAAGTTTTTGAACCTTTTCTTATATCAACAGCAACATCAAAAACCTCTCCCGATAAAACTCTTACAAGCTTACCCTGTGTGTGTTTTTTCTGGTAATGAAGCCCTCTTAGAACTCCCTTAGTAGAGCTTGACTGGTTATCCTGAACAAATACCATATCAAGTCCTGCCTCTTTGAACTCCTCATAGTTGTAAGTTTCCATAAAGTATCCTCTTGAATCGCCAAATACTGTAGGCTGAATCAGATACAGACCATCAATCTCACCACATTTTTCAATTTGAAATTTTCCCATAATACTCCTCATTTCTTAAAAGGGAAGCTGCCACTTCACTATGCAACAGCTTCCCTTATATTTTCTGCTTTATGAATCAATTATGCAAGCTTAGATTTTGCAACTTCTACGAGTGCTGCGAAACCTTCAGGGTCGCTGATTGCCATCTCTGAAAGCATCTTTCTGTTAAGATCTACATTTGCAAGCTTAAGACCATACATAAATTTGCTGTATGAAAGTCCATTCATTCTTGCTGCTGCATTGATACGAGCAATCCAAAGTCTTCTGAACTGTCTCTTCTTCTCTTTTCTTCCGGCGAAGGAAGATGTAAGAGCTCTCATTACAGACTGCTTTGCAACTCTATACTGCTTAGATCTTGCTCCTCTATAACCTTTTGCAAGCTTTAATACTCTATTGTGTTTCTTCTTTGCATTTAAACCGCCTTTAATACGTGCCATTGATCTATCCTCCTAAATTATTTTGAATATGGTAAAATACGTTTCATCATCTTTGCGTTTGTAGCATCAACCTCTGTTGCTTTTCTGAGGTTTCTCTTTCTCTTTGTAGATTTCTTATTTAAGATATGGCTCTTATAAGCCTTCATCTTCATGAGCTTACCTGTTCCTGTTGTCTTAAAACGCTTAGCTGCTGCTCTTTTGGTTTTCATTTTTGGCATGATAATTTCCTCCTTAACATATGTTTATCTATCGGAACTTTATTAATTCCATCTAAAGAATGTCTTTTAGACAAGCTTTACCAACTCTTTAAAATCCTAACGTTTCTGTGATAAGAACATAACCATTGAACGACCTTCCATCTTAGGATTTTTGTCAACTACCGCAATATCCTCAAGTCTTTCATAAAAACTGTCAAGTATCTGTTTGCTGTAATTTACATGAGCCATCTCTCTTCCACGGAAACGAAGAGTAACTTTGACTTTATCTCCTTTTGTGATAAACTTTCTTGCCTGATTTGCCTTTGTGTTCAGGTCGTTTGTATCAATATTCGGAGAAAGTCTTACTTCCTTGACTTCCATCGTCTTCTGTTTTTTCTTTGCTTCTTTTTCTTTACGCGCAAGCTCATATCTGTACTTACCGTAATCAATAATCTTACAAACCGGTGGCTTAGCATTTGGTGCAATCTTTACAAGATCTAAATCTGCCTCTCTTGCAAGTTTTAATGCCTCCCTCGATGACATGATACCAAGCTGTTCTCCGCTTTCACTTACTAATCTGACTTCTCTGTCCCTGATTCTTTCATTAATCATTAATTCGCTAATTGTAGTGCACCTCCAAATAATTATATACTTTTTAATGTTAAAAAAAATGTGGATAGCAAAGTCTATCCACATTTTATCTATAATAACCGTAAATTATATCTAATCAAAACCCGAGTCACTCATAGGTGCTAAGGTGAGAGTGGATAACTCTACTTCGCATTTGCTCACGCAACATAAAACATAATAGCACAGCGACATTTATATGTCAAGCGTGTTTTGCGTGTTTTGCGTGTTTTTACTTTTTTTTAACAGTTCAGCCTTGCATTTCTTACATTCATAAACCTGCCAGCAAGCTGTCAGTCGCTGCTTTGCAGCTTATGTTTATTTACGCGAAAGCAAAGTGAGGATGGAACAAATAAATTTGTTCCATCTGAGCGTGCTCGCGAGGGCTTTGCCCTCATTTCAGAAATGAAAGGCTATTCTACCATAAAAAGGTACTTAACAATACAATGAACAAGCTCATTGTATTGCCAATTACCTTTTTATGCCTGAACTGTTACAGCAGTTACACATTACTGTACTCTTTTATTATTCCGAGCAGCTCTCCCTTTATCTCCGGATGTGCATTTATCATTTCATCAAGCTGGCTTATTATTCCCTCTTTGAGTTTCTCATTATTTTCTATGCGTTCCCTGAGCATCTGTCTCCTTTGATTAAGTTCATGGCGTATCTCTACCATTTCCCTGCTGTCGACTATCGCCTCACATCTGCTTATCCATATATCAGCATCTTTAACCCCAAGTTCTTTTAACATGATAACGAGATTTTCATTGTTTGCATTGAGCATTTCCGTATTTTCACGGAATTTTTTCTCATACTCACGCATTTTGCAATATTCATTCCACTTTTCCTCGAAATCCTTTGCATTTTTCACACCGAACTTATTGCAATTGTAGTCGAGCACATTGATGTTATTGATATATTTTATTTTCACCTTGTTTAAAAGCGTTATAGCCTTGTTTATCTTTCTTTCAACAAGTATTATGTCACGCCTGTTTTTTGATGACTCAAATACGAGCATCGCCGCTGAAACTCCGGCAAGTGCAACAACACCAAGATAAGGCAGTGTCATATCAGTTTTTGTGGCATAATATATCACTATAAGAAGAACTATAAGTGAGATTATAAGTACCGCAAGTACCTTTGTCATACCTTTAAGTGCATTTTGCTTTGCTATGATTTCCTTTCTCTGCGAATAAAGCGAGTCTTTTTCTTTTTTCAGATTTTTAATATCTCCCTCTATCGCATCCTGATATGCCTGTGCATTATACATTTTCTTTATCTCATCGACAAGCTCATCTTCAAACGGCTCAAATTTACGCATCTGTGCATCGCTTATCGTAAGATTTCTGTTTTTGTATTTACTTCTCTCCTGCGTAAGTGTGAGAATACTTTTACATATATCTTTTATTTCACGATACTCATCTTCCCTTGCCATGTCGATACGCTGAATATCCGTCAGATATGATGTTACTTTTTCATATTCTTTTTTTGCTTCAGCTATCTGTCTTTCATTTTCGGCTATGGCTTCACAGTTATTTCGCACAAACCTTATTGCATCTGTTTTTCCGGTTGTTACAGGCTTATCCTGCGTGAGCATTTCCTGTTCCATCTGTTTTCTGATACCGTCATCTTTTTTTTCATAAGTTTCATCTTTTTCACTATTTCCGGATATTTCGCCTTTTAAATTTTCTTCATCTGTCCCTTTTTCCACTACATCTTCTATATTATCATGGTCTTTTTTCTTTTTTCTCCTGCTAAAAAAAAACATATATATCTTTTGCCCTTTCTAACTAACTCCGAATATTACTATCCGGTCATTAACATACGATAGTTATAGCAGCTGCTATCTGCTGCCGTCCGCACCTATCTCATTTCTATATTCTTCTTTCCACTGTTTTATATAGCCATCTACCTTATGATAATATTCTTCAAGGTATCCCGCTTTCATTGTTTCTTTTAATTTCATGATACGACGGACATTCTTTGAATTTCTCGTCTCATCATTTATTTCTGCAAATTGTTCCATTATTTTATTTAAAACCGAAACTTCCACATCCAGTTTTTTTACCGCCTTATCAAACAGCTTTTTGTCTCCGGTAAGTTTAAGCGTATAAAAGTAAGAATATAAAGACTCTGTACTCTTATTTTTTTCATATGCGTGTTCAAAACTATCAGATGCTTTTATAAATGCACCTAGTCCGCAAAAAGCAGTTCCCATATTGTGATATATTTTTCCATAATCCTCATCATTGGCACCGAGCATATCATCTTTTTCCAAGATTGCCGCATACTCCTCAACAGCCTTTTCATAAAGACCAAATCTTGAATAATTATCTGCTTTTATCTTTGATTTCTGCCATTCTGAAAGATTTTCTATAGAATCCATCACACCGATAAGTTCATTTATCTGCTCCTCATCATAGTAATCACAACTACAACAAATCGTCACAACAATGTCTTTTAATTTTCTCTTGTCAAATCTCATGCTGTCTATCTTGTCGGCAACTACTGTCATTCCAAGTTCATTTCTAAGCCACATTGAAAAATCTTTGTCAAATATCTGCTCGCGTATTATATATATATTGTTGTAAATATAGTAGCAGACTTCCTCTATCGAATATACATTTGTATCAGTGAGCCTGAAATGATATGGTTTATCTGCTATTTTTCCGCAACATTCTATTAATTTTCCCATCATTTTCCTCCAGCCTAATTCTTTGAATCTGCTCCATTTATTTTAATGTAACGCTCCCATATCCTGTTTGTCGAAGGATAAAATTCTCCAAATCCGTTGTCCTTTAATGTGACAATACAGGTATATTGGTCGGCAAATCTGATTCTTACAGTAAATCTGGTCGTCTTATTATCCCTGACAGCAAAACCGCTGAGTGAAAGTATATGAGCTCTCGTTTCTCTTGTCAGTACATTTTTGTCGGTAATCTGAATTTCATCTTCATTATCAGGTATTATATCTATAGATTCATCTATATCGCTCCACAATGTTCCAGCCTTTGCAAGCACAACATCGTGCATCTTTGCATTGTGATATGTCCGGATAGATATATCACTTGTGAGCATATCGTCATCGAGAAAAATAAATTCTTTTGTTTTTTCCCTGTCAGTGAGCATCCTTGCCGCATACGCTGCTCCTTTATTAAAAAGATTCTGTCCTCTAAACACTCTCCTGCCATTGCACAGTTCTTTTAAAGCATCAGTTGCCCACCTCTGATCAAACCCTTTTCCTGTCACATAAATCGTTGTAACCATTTTTTTATGCAGCATTGTATTTGCCGTATTCAAAAACATATATTTAACATCGCCTTTTTCCTGCAACACTGAATATGGCATAATGTCTGACAGGTCATGCACATCTGCACCGACAATATATGGTATTGTTCTCTTATCTACAGTAAGATTTGTGTATCTTAATCCCATCTCATCAAATTCAAACAATCCTACACTATTCGCCCAAAGTTCCTTTGGCTGACTGACTGCATAATACATATAGCTCTGCTTATGTCCCAGAATAACAAGTCTGTCATTTCTTATTCCCAGTTCCGCAAGAATGTTTTTCAATAAATCTACGATAACATTTTCTCTCTCCGGAATAGTAATGACAAGTTTTAATATTGTTTCATTCGGAAAATGTTCATTTAACAGACTTAAAAGTTTCACCATGAATTTTTTGACAACATCTTTCGTCTTAAAAATGTAACTTCCCTCCTGGAACTTTTCACTTTTCTTTATCTTGCTTAACAGGTTGGATATAAGCGTGTATCCGCCTAATTGCATATTTTCTTTTGTTTTCCACAGCCACTCATTTGTATTTGGATTTACAAGAAGTGCCGAAGGAATTTCATATATATATTTATCACCAACAGGTATGCCCACCGGAACAGGCTCATATATTTTTTTGTCGTAATATGAAATCTGTGCCATATCGTCACATAAATCAATACCCACTAAAAGACTTCTTCCTGCTTCCATCTAAACTTTCCCCTTTCGTCGCCATACGAAACAAATCGGATATTCGCAATTTGCTTCGATGCTTGCTAACATAAAATCTGTGCAACACATAAATTTCATATGTTTTTATCAGACCATGAGTCCACATATAAACTTATAACAGCTTAAACATTTTTTTGACATTTTCTCTCTCTGCCGCATAATCTGTCATCATCTCGATAAGAGTCTCATCATCATTCATCTCTTTTGCGATAAGCATCATATTTATATTGTGAAATCTGCTGCCCGCTCTCTCATTGTCCATTGTCTCATCAAAGTGAACACTACTTCTTAAGGTTTCAACTTCTCCTTTAGGACGCATTTCAGTTATATAATATTTAAGTATCTCATCCTGAAACATTACAAAATCTTTTACCCTTATACCCTCAAATATATCAGGCATCTCTTCCGTTATATACTCACCCTCATCCTGTTTTACCGATGTGATAAGATAATGTATCTTTACTTCGTACTTAGGATCTGCTATGTATTCTACATAATGTTCATCAAGAATATGTATCGGTAACGGAAACTTTCCATAGTAATCTTTAAAAAACGGAAAAATTTTTCCCTGCGAATATAATTTGTTTAAATTGTAATCGGCAAAATTTATCTTGTCCGTTGTAAGCTCTTTACATTCGCTGAAATATTTTAAAACAGCTATCAGACATGGCAGATTTTCATGTTTTCTCACTTCCTGATAGAAACAATCAAAAAGCTTTTCAGGCAGTTCAAAGTTTTTAACAAGGTATCTGTAAGCAAGCATTTTCATAAATGCCGATGTGAGTTTTCTATTGGAGTCATGCTCATAAAAGCTGTAAAATACGCTGTAACTTTCCGGGATTATCTCCTCAGTAAACACCATCTGTGCGATTATTCTTTCTTCAAGATTTTTTGCATCGATATTAAACCCTACGGCAGCTTTCCATATCCCCACCATACCCGCAAGACTTCCATTGTAGAACATACATATATACCGAAGTACATTCTCATCAAATTTGCCAGACTTAAATATATGCCATGCGAGCTTTATCATGAATGAATCTTCATTTTTCTGCTGTGCAAAGAAATCTGATGATATTTGTAAAAGGCGTTTTGCGTCTATGTCTTCGTATCCGAAACTCATTATACCGTCCATTGCCTTTTTGTAACAATGCCTTACCGCACAATATTCTATATACTGCTGTCTGTCTCCCGGATTTACATCCTCCCAGTCAATACTTTCAAGTGCTTCATCGAGAAGGTCTCCCTCAAAATTATCAAAATAATATCTGAGCAATGCTGAAAATATTTTTCTTTTCTGAAATTCACTTACTATATCAAGTTCATAAACTCTCTTTAATACATCTACTGTATCAGCGTTCACCTGTCTGAAATGTTCAATCTTGTCATACATATAAAGTAACAAAAGTACATTCGTCTTATTTTTTTCATAACATTTTTCTGCTATATGGTCAAGATGAAGCAGTTTATTTAGAGTGTAATCTATCGACATGGCATATCTGTTGTCAAGTGCATCTGCCAAAAAAATGCGTGCATTTTCCGTAAATATCTGCACTACCGCTCTGCCATTTACAAGAGGTACGAACTGCTCGGTTTTTAATTCTCTGTGACGCACATACACTCCGGCTATATCAGGGTTTGCACATCTTACTTCATGGGCAAACATTATATTGGGAAGTTTATCCGCTATCTCATCGGTAATATTTTCTTCATTTAAAAACTGCTCATAGCAAATTGCAAGATTTTCACTTATCCTGCCTGCCTCTATCTGCTTAAAAGCAAAATTTTCAATAATCTCCTGATATGATTCATATGTCCCCGGATCGTTCTCACGATTTTTTATTATATATGAGTAAAGAAGTGCTTTTTTGGAAACTGATAAATGATTATCATACATAAAGTATAACAATACCTGTTTCGTAAGCTTAATGCCCTCCTCAACATTAATCGAATCCATATAATATTCAAAAAGTTCTGTAATCTTTAAGTTGTGTTCTATTGCCAGAGCATACCATTTATTTGCTTCTTCATTTATGAGCTGTCCTCTCATTAACATACGGCATATTGCTGCGAGTACCTCATCCTCACTAAAGTTCTCGTATGTTTTTATCATGTCACGCAATACGACTTTGTTAAATTCTTTTGAACGGCTTGCAAGATAAATATATCTGAGTGCCAGTTCTTTTGATAAAAATTTATTTTCGCATCCCCAGTGAAGACATCTTATGATACCAGGTGTTAGCTCCCTTAATGTTCCGGCAGAAGAATTGAGTGCACTGCACATCTCAAAATAGATAACAGGACTGCTGCATCCTCCCTCTACACAAATAAGTACATCTTCAAGTTTTCTTCTGTCTGATTCATATACAGGGTCAAGATAAAGTAAAAACCATAACACCTGCCAACTGTTATCTTCTATCTCATAACATTCCCTTACATTTTTGATACATTCATCCTTTATTTCATTTTCCTCTGCCCACAGTGCCTTGAGATACTGATATGCACAATAAACAATCTTATCATTTTCATATATTTTATTTTCAATCTCATTAAAATAAGCAAGACCGCCTTTTACAACTCCATTGTCTCCGGCAAGGATGCCAAGATGTATGTCATAAAGTTTTTTTTCATTGCCATGCAGATGTATGATTTCTTTTTGTACCTGCGATATATACTCTTTTTTATCTATCTTTGACATAGAAAAATCGAGATATAATTTTACAAGAGAATAATATGCCCTCTGTCTTGCAAGACTTTTTACCACTATCTCATGGTCTGTCCCGTGCTTCTGAGCCATAACCTCTATTGTAAGGGTCTGTCTTACGGTGCATATCCTGATTCGTCCATAATTAATGCCGGCAGTCATCTTATCAATATCCACGAGAAATTTAAGTTTGTAAGAATCTCCGAAAAATTTATCTGTCCATATTATTTTATGTTCAGGCTGCAAAAATTTTGCATCTGACTCTATATGTATCTCGCAAAAACCCCAGTTGTCCTTTGTGAGCGTTACTTCCTCAACAAATGACTCTATACAGTCATCATAAATAAAATTTGATTTATCTATCGAAAACCTGATAGGCAGTTTTTTGCGAACCGCAATAAGAAATTCTTCTAATGCCACACCCTTGCCTGTTCCTGCAAGCAGTCCTCTGTATAATGCAATATTATCAGGGTCTTTATATAAAAATATCTGCTCAAAGTTTTTATTTTTAAACAGAGCTGCTGCCTCTGACTCATCTTCTCTTGCAAGATTTGCAAAATGAAACATATCCTTTATCTTTCCTATAGATGCATTGCACGCCGGAACACCAATCAATACATTAAATGGAATCCTTATACATCCATGATCTGATATAATGTAAAAATCACCTTTTATAACTTCTCCCGGAACACATTTCTCACCTGTGAAAGTATATTTTATCTCTTCCTCTTTTCCCTGAAAAACATCTTCTTCCAAAGTCATGTAATGACAATCCGTAACAACCATGCCTCTGACTTCTTTTGCATCTTCGACCCAAATTTTAAAACTTCCACTGATATTCTCACCTGCCTGCGTTTCAAGCTGTAGCATCTGCCTGTCACACTGAATCTTTGACTGAGTATATTCAAATTTTCCTTTTGCATATTGATTTATCTTTTTGTTCATTTTAACCTCCATGCTGTCTCAACCCGTTACCGTCACCCGTACATTTTGGAACGCCAGGCACTAATGTTTATATTATATCACTTATCAACTCTATATGTAAACATTTAACAAGACGGAATTATTTTTGCCGGTAACAGTTCAGCCATAAAAAGATAAGTGGCAATACAATGAGCTTGTTCATTGTATTGTTAATTATCTTTTTATGGTAGAATAGCCTTTCATTTCTGAAATGAAATAAACATAAGCTGCATTGCAGCGACTGACAGCTTGCTGGCAGGTTTATGAATGTAAGAAATGAAAGGCTGAACTGTTATTTTTACTATAACAGTTCAGCCTTGCTTCTTGAATAATTGATGTAAAGTGGATATAATAATGGAGTTACTGATATAAATAAATGCGAACAGAAATGAGGATTATGATGAAAAAAATATCTGACAGAAAACGTATTGTTATAAAAGTGGGTACTTCTACACTGACCCACCGCACCGGTATGTTAAATATAAGGAGAGTTGAACAGCTTGTGAAAACTCTTGCCGACCTTCAAAATTCAGGACACGAGGTTATTCTTGTTTCGAGCGGAGCCATCGGACTTGGCATGGGTAAACTCGGACTAAGAGAACGACCTAAGGATACCCCCGGCAAACAGGCTTGTGCCGCCGTCGGTCAGTGCGAACTTATGTATCTCTATGATAATCTTTTTGCCGAATACAGTATTTCAGTCGCACAGATGCTTCTTACGAAATATGTCCTGCTTGAGGATAGAAGAAAAAATGTAGAAAATGCTATGGAACGCCTTATAAGCCACCGTGTCATTCCTGTTATAAACGAAAATGATACAGTTGCCATCGACGAGCTGGAGCTTGAGGTGGGCGAAAATGATTCTCTCGCCGCCATTGTTGCTGATATTGCAAAAGCAGATCTTCTTATAATCATGTCAGATATTGACGGTCTTTACGATAAAGATCCCCATACATATGAAGACGCAAAACTTATCCCTGTTGTTCACGAGATAACCGATGAAATAAAGGCTCTTGCCGGAGGTGCCGGCACAAAGCTTGGCACGGGCGGTATGATAACAAAATTAAATGCCGTTGAAATTGCTTATAAGTCAGATATTGATGTTGTCCTTATGAACGGTCAGCACCCTAAGACTTTGTATGACCTATTTGACGGCAAGTCTGTCGGTACCATATTCAGCAAAAATGAAGATTGAAAATAGTTATAGTTCTGGCATAAAAATATTTAAGTCAGGGATATTTGCAATCTGCTCACATAAAATTATTTTATTAAATGTATTTACAAAACATAAATACCTGCAGACAAAAACTCCATCACATTTATATATGGCGATGGAGTTTTCATTATTATGATAATTGATTATTACGGCAATTTTTTATCAGAAAATATTTTATGAAAGTTTATCAAGAAGTATCTTTACAAGTTTATCATTATCTTCAGGATTCATAAAACAAAATCTTATATATTTGTTGTCAAGGAAAGGAAAAGTCGAGCAATCCCTTATCATAAGTCCCTGTCTTATCGCCGTGTCAAACAATTCCTCTGATGTAATACCATCTTTCAATATTTTTATAAGGATAAAGTTTGCGTGCGGCTTGTAAAACTTTAAGCCGTGACATTTTTCAAGTATGCCGCATATTCTTTTTCTCTCCGATGATATAAGATTCCATGTCTCATTTATATAATCAGTATCTTTAAACATTATCTCTCCGGCTATTGCTGCAAGTGAATTTATAGTCCATGGATTTTTTCTGCTGTCAATTTCCTTTAGGAGTTCATGATTTCCACATACCGCATATCCAAGCCTTAATCCCGGTGCTGCAAAGAACTTTGATATTCCACGCAGGATAATGATATTATTGTAATATTCCGTAAGTGGTATAGATGTTATCTTTGATGTATCCTCTGAAAACTCAACATATGTTTCATCCACCATAACAAATATACCTTTTTCTTTACAGGCATCAAGTATTCGCCGCATTGAACTTCTGTCTATTTGAGAAGATGTAGGGTTATTTGGATTGCATATCACAAGCAGGTCTATATCACTTGTAAGTGCATTTTCAAGTCCCTCTATATCCAATTTAAAATCATCTTTTTCCCTCAGTCTGAAATAATGTGAACGACCTCCGCCAAGTGCAACCTCATGTTCATACTCTGAATATGTCGGTCCTACAATAAGTGCCTTTGACGGCTTCTTTATCTGAATAACAAGCGAGATAAGTTCCGTAGAACCATTTCCCACAAGTACGCTTGTGTAGTCTGTCCCGGCGTACTTTGCTATACACTTTCTAAGAGATGTGTACTCTCTGTCAGGATATGATGTGATGGCATCTATATGAGATGCAAGTTCTTTTTTTAATTTATATGAAATCCCCAGCGGATTTACATTTGCCGAGAAACTTGTTATATCCTCTTTTTTTATGCCATATATCTTTTCTATTTTTTCAAGGTCACTTCCGTGAAAATGTTCTTTATGCTCTATCTTATTACTATCTGTCTCTGCACTCATTTTAACCCTCCTGCTTTTCTGCCATTGCACTCATTTTAATGCAATAATTAACTTTTATACAATAACGATAATCACATTATTGTTCATCCGTTATCTAATTAAGTATAGCACCTTAGCTATTGTATGTTAAGATACTGTTTTCTTTTTTCTTGTGGGTTTTAAAAGAATTGCAGATATTCTCAGCAATATAACAGTTACTATCATCTGTGATATCATACTTAACCTAAACCAATTGTCAACGATTGTTGAAGGCATCGAGCCATTGAGCATACCGGCTGCTTTTGAAATGACAGATATGGACTCACAATGCTTTGCTGTCATCTGAACAATTGTAAATGCCGGGTTAATCAAAAGTATAAACAAAACCGAACTCACATCAGGCATACTTCCGACAGCACCCATACAATTATAATAATACAATTTTGCTGCTATGTATGCGACTATGACTACAACTACCGTTCCACCACAGACAAGCACTATCTGTGCAAATGAACACACTGTAGCCTGAACCGTTTTTTTCAGCATAGTAGATGCGAGCATCCCCATACTTCCGATAAAAAATGATATTATCAATATCTCTAACATAAACATAAGCATATCTTCCATCCCTATACCACCTATGGTAAAAACTATTGATATGATTGGAAGACTTGATACCACAAGCAGAAAAACCATACTTATTGATGACATAAGCTTTCCCATAATAATCTCACCCGGAGTAAGTGTTGTCGTAAGTAAAATATCAAGTGTCTGTTTTTCACGCTCTCCGGCTATGCTTCCGGCTGTAAATGACGGAATAAGAAACATAACAGTGAGAATTTCCATGCTTACCAGTATGTAAAATACTTTAGCTGCCCCTGAGTAATCAACATATGGATTAAGATGCATATTAAACATTACTTCAAACCCTGTAATTGCAACTATCCCAAGCATCATATTAAAAAGAAATATGGTAAGTGCAAACTTTACCGAACGCACCTTCATTTTCAGTTCTTTACCATATACCGGATTTATCCTTATCCTCATCACCTAGCACCTCCCTTTTTTCCGTCGCTTTCATAAATATCTCCTCAATGTTTCCCGATTGTCTTGCAAACGAAGATAACTTTATATCATTTGATATCAGTTTTTTTAAGAGTTCCGCTTCATCATCTTCTGAACCTAAAAATCCAATAGATATATCCTTATCAGATATTGATATATTTTTTACCTTACTTTCATTCTTTAATACATTTATCGCCTTTTGTACTCCATCATTTATGTGAATCTGTATGGGATTTGATGCATTTAAATGAAGCATTATCTCATCAACCGTACCTCTCACCACCATTTTCCCGTGGTCTATCACTCCAACAGATGTACACAGTTCTGAAAGTTCCTGTAATATGTGCGAGCTTATTATTATTGTCTTTTTTTCTTCCTTCAATCTTTTTATAATCTTCTGTATCCCGTGTCTGGCACGCGGGTCAAGTCCGGAAGCGGGTTCGTCAAGTATTAGAAGTTTCGGATCATGTACAAGACATCTGGCAAGACAAAGTCTCTGTTTCATACCACGCGATAGCTCATCCACAAGAAACTCCGATTTGTCTGTAAGGTCTACCAGCTCCATAAGCTTTCTACATAGTTTTTCAGCTTTACTTCCTGTTATACCATAAATTGAAGCGTAAAATTCCATATATTCCATAACTTTAAGATTATCATAGACTCCAAAAAAATCAGGCATATATCCTATAATTCTTTTTATCATCCGGCTTTCCTTTAATGCATCAATACCTGATATTTTTACACTGCCACCATCCGCCTGAACAAGTCCTGCCATAATTTTCATAGTAGTAGTTTTTCCTGCACCATTTGGTCCTACAAAGCCTAACACCTCCCCATCTGCAACCGTAAGATTCAGATGGTCAACTGCCGTAAACTCACCGTATTTTTTATATAAGTCTTCTACCTCTACCATAAAACATTCCTCGTTTCATTTTTTGCTCATTTCATTACTTACCATTCAATATCACTGATGTCAATCCGTTTCCGCTTGTAAAATAAATCTCACTTGTTTCTTTTTCATAGTTTCCTGCAAGTTTAACTTCCGGAAGACAGAGATTTCCAAGTTCTTTTGAACTTATATACTCGACCGAATAATAAAGAGTGAGCGAACCGTCTGCATCAAGATAATCACTCATGTTAATTATCTTTGTTTCTTTTCCTGAGCTAAAAAGCTTTTCATATTTATTTGTTTCTTTATTTTTGATGCTGACAACACCATAAAATCCATAGTCAGCATACTTTAATTTTTTAGTTGAGAACTCTGCACCTGAACTTGTCTGCTTTGAATATACTAACTCCTTCAGCATGAAATTTTTAGGAAATCTGTATGTAACCGCAAATCGTTCCGGAGCACCCTGATACACATCATAACCGTTAGTGTATTCACTGTTATATTCAGATGCATATGTTTCAAGGTTATCTATAACATCATAACCATCAATCTTTTCGGTCATGCTGAAATTTTTACAAACACCTGTCACACCATACTTGTCATAATCAAATTTATCAGTAAAAGTCTCTTCATGTCCCTCCTGAACAAATCCGTAAAACCATGCCTGTGCATTGGAATTATCTTCAAGATATTCCTCAACAACACCAATTTTTCTCTTAAGACTTGCTGCTACGCCGCTTGAATACATTGTTCCTCCCATGACACTTTCTATCATGGCTTCATCTGAGTCACCATATTCAGACTTATTGTATGTTGATGACCTTGCAATTTTTTCTACATCTATAGTTTCATCCTTTTTTATATCACCTATATATAGAAGATTTCCCTGATAGTAGATCATGCAGTTGTTTAAGTCATATCCCAGCGTATTGATCATTTTTCCGACAAGCCGCATATCCTCCTCTGATACTTTTATGGTAATATTTCCGGAATTTTTAACTTTCTGTTTCATAACAAAATTGGCACTCTGAAATGAGGACATTTTGTTCATTATCAGTTTTGTTTTATTCTGTCCATAATCAACACCATAATCATAGTCATTTATGTCTATATTTCCAATTTCTTCTTTTCCCGTATATTCATCACTTTCTTTAGGTATAACATTACATTTTCCGGCAATATCCGCACTAAATGAATCATTTGAAACTCCGGTCACACTAAACAAGGTAGTCATATCCTTTGTTTTTGAAATCTGTCCGTCACTTAAAACTATCTGCGACAGATAATTTATGTACGGTCTTTGTATTCTCGTACTCGTTCCTACTATATAAATAATAGCTGAAAATGCAATTGCCAGAACCGGCACGGCAATCCACAGACGGCTTCTTCTTTTTTTTCTCTTAAATATCAGATAAAGCCCCGGTCCCGCGATAGTAATATATACACCAAGAATACACCCATATAAAACCATATTTGGCAGAACATCATTTTCATTTATTTTTAATGCTTCATCAAGAAATGAATAACCTGCTTCTTCCGGTGAAACAATTTCATTTTGAAGAAGCATCTTTTTCTTTGTTCCTTCACTTAGATTTTCCTCTATTGTGGTCATAACAGCCTTACCATAACTATTCCAAAGACTTTTTTTCAGATTAAATGAAAATTCAGCTACGATTATACCTCCTTCACCGTATTTCTTGGACACCATAAGTTTGTTATCGTTGTCTTTAATCAGAACATCATCCTCCTTTAGATTAAGTTCCACAATATCCATTTCTATCTGAGAGGGCACCGAACTTTCAAAACTAAATTTCATCGTCGAATTATTATCTTCATTCCATCCAAAATCAGTAACTATGCGTTTTGTCCTGCCTATATATCCCCTAAGCAGTGTACTGTGAAGTTTTTCAAACTCTTTCTGATAATTGCTGCCTGTTCCAACAACAAGCGTTCCACCTTTATCAACCCAGCGTTTTAATACTTTTATATTAGCATTACTGAATTTGCCTGTATTATAATTATCTATAACGACTATATCAACTGTATCAAGAATGTCTTCCTGCTCAAAATCACTCGCATTCATCTCAAATACTTTTCCAGTAACTCCATTGTCTGACATTCCATATTTTTCTGAACTCCCCAGACAATCAGCCATATAACCGAGTTTTGCCGGTGTATCAGACAACACCCCGACATAAATTCCCGTGGTGTCCGTATCGGCATTAACGACGGTATTAGCTTTCAGACAAATCTTACCTGAACTATCACACACCGAAACTATATATTCCTGACTTTCTGAAAGTAACGGAATAGCAAACTGAACTTTCCTGCTCTCCCCTCCTTCAACGCTGAATGACTTCTGAATCATCTTAAGACCACCGTTTTTTCCTGTCTTATATGTTATTCTGAATTTGCCTGAAAAAAATATTCTTTTATTATTTATAACAGCACATACTTTCATGCGCTTTCCATATTTTGTATTGCCTTTATATCCAAAAGAAATCTGTGCAGAAAGCCGCTTAGAACTGATTTCCATAGCTCCGTTTTTTAATCTGACCGTGTCTGCTGCCTTTGCTCTGTATATGCAAGGATTTAAAAATATCAGCATTATTATAATGATAATTATCCCTAATCCCGATAATTTATATTTTGATTTCATTTTTTACCTACTCTGTAATATTCACTAATCTCTCTTTATCTTTTTCTGCTTTTTCCAAGGGAAGTGCTATTGTAAAAATAGTTCCATCAATATCACTTTCAACCTTAATCATCCCACCATGTAATACTACTATCTGTCTTGCAATATTTAGACCAAGTCCCGTACCTCCGGTCTGCATTGAACGCGAATCCTCCACCCTGTAAAATCTTTCAAATATGCGTTCAAGACTTTCTTTTGGTATGATAAGTCCAAAATTGGTCACTCGTACCTGAATTTCTTTTTCAAACTTTTCAACTTCGACGAACACTCTTTTCCCATCCTTACCATACTTTATTGCATTGCTTATAAGATTTTGCACGGCTCTTGCCATAAGTTCTCCGTCGGCATTGATAATGCAGCTTGAAACATTCTGTGAAAGCTCATACTCCAGATTATTTTCACAAAACTGAGGATAAAATTCCTCAACCATCTGTTCTACAAGCTTGACTATGTCAATCTCACTTTTATGAAGTGTTATCTCTCCACTCATAAGTTTAGTGTAGCTGAACAGTTCCTCTATAAGTCCCTGAAGCCTGTTAGCCTTGCGCATAGCTATCTCGGCATATTTATGTCTTTCCTGTTCACTGAACTTTTCCATGTCTGCCGCTAACTGAAGATAACCTATAACAGATGTAAGAGGGGTACGCAGATCATGTGCAACACAAGTTATCATATCTTTGTTTGCCTGAAGTACATCTCTCTCTGACCTCATAAGAGTATCTATTTTTTCAGACATCCTGTTTACCTGAATAGCAATCTCTCCTATCTCGTCCTGTCTCCTCACCTCTATTTTTTCTGCTCCCTCCGAAAATGCCATATGGGCTATACTTCCCGATATATACCCTATATCAGCCGTTAGATTTTTTGTTATGAGCATAAAATACATTACAAAAAACAAGAATAGGAAAAACAATATAACAAACATTACAAATATAAGTGTGGTTTTATCCCATCTTCTTATAGCCTGATAAGTGAAAAAGTTTGTCTTAGGAATATGTTCCCCAGCCTTTCTTCCGACAATGTTCATATCACTCCTGCCATAACCTCTGTATGAAATACCAAGTGCCGTACTCAGTATGTAAAGTCCCACACCACACGCAAATTCAGTAATAACGGACAAAAACATACTTACTGCTACATAAAATATCAACTCAGCCCTAAGGCTTTTGAATAAACTATGCTTCAATTTTATATCCAACTCCCCAAACTGTTTTTATTATCTTACTTTTATCCGAACCCGACTCTATCTTTTCTCTGAGTCTCCTAATGTGAACCATCACCGTGTTGCTCATTTCAAAACTTTTTTCTTTCCAGACACGCTCAAAAATCTCATCTGTAGAAAAAACTTTGTTTGGATGTGAAGCCATAAGAAAAAGTATATCAAACTCAATCGGTGTAAGTTTGACCGGATTTCCATATGCTTTAACCTCATGCAGACTCTTGTCCATCCATAAATTTTCTATATTCACAACATCTGATGTTTTAGATTCTACTCCTCCGAAGCTGTGGTATCTTCTAAGCTGCGAATTGACCCTTGCTATAAGTTCACTCGTATTAAACGGTTTAGTGACATAATCATCAGCACCATTTACAAGTCCCGATACTTTATCACTCTCACTGTCTTTTGCACTCAACATAATTATTGGAATCGTACTTGTCTGTCTTATCTTTGCACAAACCTCATTTCCATCCATTCCGGGCATCATTATGTCAAGAATAGCAAGATCAATCTCTTCTGCGTCAAATATTTCCAAAGCTTCTTTCCCATTATACGCTTTATAAACCTGATAGCCCTCACCCTTTAAATGTATTTCTACCAGATCCGCTATTTCCTTGTCATCATCGACCATTAAAATCTTTCCCTCTGCCATATCAGCCTCCTCTCCGGACAGTACAAAATGCATGTTTTATCTTTCTATCCTTCTATATGTAACAGTTCAGCTTTGCATTTCTTACATTCATAAACCTGCCAGCAAGCTGTCAGTCGCTGCTTTGCAGCTTTTGCTTATTTCATTTCAGAAATGAAAGGCTATTCTACCATAAAAAGTTACTTAACAATACAATGAACAAGCTCATTGTATTGCCAATTACCTTTTTATGACTGAACTGTTACAATAATAACATATTGAATGTCCACAAATCTTTACTTTTTTCTTAATATTTATGTATATTGTAACAGATGAACCCCCAAAAAACATAAAGTACTAAATTTTTAAGGGACTGCCACAATATCGAAACTTCATACACGATATATAATTACTTCTATAATATCTGCATAAAATTTTTACTGCGACAGCCCCTTTTGTTTCTGTATCAGATTATATTTGTAAAATCACTTTCGCAATCTGATATATTTTTCTTTTTATATCACATAACTGCATTGCAAGCATTTGTTACTTTTTTTAGCAGCTCTCATCTTTCATTGTGAGCTGTAATTCTTTCATTGCCTTGGTGTCAATCTTTGGTGTTGAACGCTCTTTTAATGACTCATACACCTTTGGCACCATAATACTCTTATATGCCGGTCTTATTATCTTATCGACATTTATAAGTTCTTCCATACGGTGTGCACTCCAGCCGACAATACGCGCCATAGCAAATATAGGAGTGAACAATTCCTGTGGGATTCCAAGCATTGTATAAACAAATCCGCTGTAGAAATCGACATTTGCACTTACGCCCTTGTAGATGGCACATTCCTCACCTATGACCTCAGGTGCCATCCTCTCTATCATTGAATAAAGCTCAAATTCTTTTTTCTGATGCTTTTCATTTGCGAGCATCTCAACGAACTGCTTAAATGCTACAGCTCTAGGATCTGATATTGAATATACCGCATGACCCATACCGTAAATAAGCCCTCTCTTGTCAAATGCTTCTTTGCGGACAAGTTTTTTAAGATACGCTCTTACCTCATCCTCGTCAGTCGTATCTTTTACATTTGCCTTAAGATCCTGCATCATCTCAACAACCTTGATGTTGGCACCACCATGCTTAGGACCTTTGAGCGATGAAAGTGCTGCCGCAATAACGGAATATGTATCTGAACCGGCAGATGTTACTACCCTGGTTGTAAATGTTGAGTTATTTCCACCACCATGCTCCATGTGAAGTACAAGTGCAAGGTCAAGAACCTTTGCTTCAACATCAGTATATTCCTTGTTTGGTCTGAGCATACGAAGAATATTTTCTGCTGCGGAAAGTTCATCCGATGGTCTATGAATATAAAAACTTTCATCACACTCATAATGGTTGTATGCGTGATAGCCATATACGGCAAGCATTGGAAATACACTTATCAGCATAATACTCTGACTGAGCACATTTTCAAGCGAATTGTCCGTAACCTTATCATCATAAGAAGCAAGTGTAAGCACACTCTTTGTGAGTGAGTTCATAATATCCTTTGACGGTGCTTTCATGATTACATCTCTTACAAAGTTCGTAGGAAGACGCCTGTTCTTTGCAAGTACATCCTGAAATTCTTTAAGCTGGCTTGCTGCCGGAAGTTCTCCAAACAGCAGCAGATAAGCAGTCTCCTCAAAACCAAATCTATTATCCTGTCTGAAACCTTTTGTCAGGTCATAAATATTGTATCCTCTGTAAAAAAGCTGACCTTCACACGGAATGACCCTGTCACCGTCCATCTCGGTAGCCTTAATAAGGGATATATTGGTAATACCGGACAATACTCCCTTTCCGTTTTTATCCCTGAGTCCCCTCTTTACGCCAAATTCATCGAAAAGTTTCCCATCAATGGAGTTATTTTCAATACATATTTTCTTATAACGCTTTGCGTATTCTTCCATCATCTGTTCGTGACTTCCCTGAAGTATTCCATCCTGCATATATCACTCATCCTTTCCTCTTTATTTTGTCGCTATTTTTAAATTATAACTCAATTTAGTAACAACTGTCAAATTTGTCTGACATCTTTTAATAAACTTTTCATATTTATTAAATAAAAATTCTACCGCAACACATATTTAAAATAAAAATAAAATGTGCTACACAATGAATGACAGTACCAAAACTGTCATGGAAAAAGTAACAGTTCAGCCTTGCATTTCTTACATTCATCAAAGGCACACTTGAAAATATTCTTAAATACATTTATTATATTATGGATACATTTATTGTTTTATTATGAATATAAATATTTAAATTAAAAAATAAAAATCTAACTGATTTAAAGAAAGGCTGTGTATTATGTTAGAAAAAAAGACGCTTGAAAGTATCGTAAATGAAATTACTGATAATTATAACAACGAAGAATTGTTTTATTTAAAATCAGGACATTGTATGCCAAACCGTGATACTATAAAACATATCATCATGGGACTCAGACAGCTTATGTTTCCCGGATATTTCGATGATGAAAATCTAAATAAAACCGTACCGGAGTTTTTTGTCGGTCACAATATCACAAAAATATACAACAATCTTCACTGCCAGATAAAAGCTGCTTTTATGCAGCAGGCAAAAGATAATGCCAATGAAAACGAGATTGAGGAACGAACAACAGATATATGTGCAAAGTTTTTTTCATCCTTCAGCCACATACAAAATCTTTTGTTAAAAGATGTAAATGCAGCTTTTGACGGCGACCCTGCCGCAAAGACAAAAGAAGAAATAATATTTTGCTATCCGGGACTTTTTGCAATATTTGTTTACAGATTTGCTCATGAACTTTATAATATGAAAGTTCCTTTTATCCCACGAATAATGTCAGAATATGCCCACGACCACACGGGTATTGACATAAATCCAGGTGCAACTATCGGTGAATATTTCTTTATAGACCACGGTACAGGTGTTGTTATCGGCGAGACAACGGAGATTGGAAATAATGTAAAAATTTATCAGGGTGTTACTCTTGGTGCACTCTCAACCAGAAGCGGTCAGTTACTTAGAAATGTCAAAAGACATCCTACCATCGAGGATGATGTTACAATCTATTCAAGTGCATCTATACTCGGCGGTGAGACTGTTATCGGAAAAGGCTCTGTAATCGGCGGTAACGCTTTCATAACAGAATCAGTACCTGCCGGCACAAGAGTAAGTGTAAAAAATCCCGAATTAAGTTTTTCAACAAGAGGTCATCACACGGATAGTGAACTTCCACGATAGAGCTAATATAAAAAACAATAGAAAAATGAGGTTTTATATGAAAAAAAATTTAACGAAACTAATAATTGTGGCAATTTTGATTTCAACACTCAATCCCATTGCAAACACTTCACAGGCAAAAGCCAAAACCAAAAAAATCATATGTCTTTCTCTAAAAGGCAATACGCTTACATATGCATATGCCGTCTGGACATATGAACTTGGAATTGAAGATGAAAACATTGTAGGCAAACCCAAAAAGCATACTATGAAACTTGCATCAAAAGTTTCATACTCTCTTTTAAATGCTGACAAGATGAAAAATTACAAAGTCAATAAAAAACGCTTTGTAAAAGCAATAAAAAGTGCAGAACCTGAACTTGCAAAAGATCACAAAATAAAATATTACTGGGGCATGGCTGCAAAAGTAACGCTAACCGGAAATAAAATCACAAAAATCCAGCAGTTGTATCAGGACTAAAGATAGAATAACACTAATCTAAAAAGATGAGAGTTTTCACTACGAACTCTCATCTTTTTAAATGTTAGCAAAACTACTTCCAATACTTATCAATTTCATCCTGTACTAAATCTTCACCGATTACGATAAATATTTCCTGTCCTTCTTTTATCGGCTTTATAACCGTTTCTTTTTTAGTGGCATTAAGTTCTATCCAGCCATCTTCATCAGACATAAAACCTTTAATTCTGAATACATTTCCACATTTTTCGTCAGAAAAAGTTTTATTTACACAATCTTTAAGCTGATTAACAGTCATATGTTTATTCATATAGTAAAGTGATGAAAATTCCACATCGTCTGCATTATATCTTTTTTCTATACCCGCACCGACATACTCACAATTTTCAATCTTTTTATAATCATCTTCATTAAACTCATCCCAAGGCTTTGCAATGACTACACTGTCAATCTTTCTGGTACAGTGAAATTCCTCAAGACTTTTATTTATATATGCAGTGACCTCCTGTATCTGTCCACCATCTACACCGTCTGTCTTGCTAAAAAGTATCTTTCCCGCATTAGCCGCCTCTGACGCCAGGATATATCTTGAACGCTCCGACAGGTCAAGTTCGAGGTGTGCATCAACTATCGTTATGACATTTCCTATCTGATACCATCTTTCCAGTGGATCTTCGTGCAGAGTATCAAAAAATTCGTCCATGTCAAACACACCTGACGGCTCGACCAAAACCCTGTCAAATCCCTGCATCCCCATGGCAATAAGTTTAGTCTTAAATCGCCTTCTGTGGCAGTCCGCATCACAGCCGCCCGCCACCATCTCAAGGTCACAGCTTTCACCTAGAATATCCTGCAAAAGCATCGCATCTACATTGACAGCACCGTAATCATTTTCAAGAATTCCTATCTTTAACCCTTTATCCGTGAGATATTTCACATATTTTCTGATAAAAGTTGTCTTACCTGAGCCAAGAAACCCCGTAATCAAGTCTATCTTAATCATATTGCTCTCCCTTTTACACCGCAACTTAAATTTATTAAACCGGTTATGAAGCTGCTTTTAATATCATTTAGATATATTAATAAACTACTCACAACCGGTTCACTTTTTAATTATGCGATTTTTTTAATAAAATCAACAACTATCTCAATACCTATCTGGGCTGCTTTTTCAGCAAATGTGGCATAATCCATTGCACCGCCCTCACCATCTGAAATTGTGCGAAGAATTGCAAACGGAACTTTATTTACATAGCACACATGACCGATACTTCCGCCCTCCATCTCTGCCGCTATCGCATTGAAACGCTCATGAAGTTTGTCTTTCTGATGCTTATCGTGCATAAACATATCACCCGTGGCGATAGTTCCGACCCTATACTTTCTCTCTTTTTCGTCAAGACACTCTTTTAATGTAGCCATCATCTTTTTATCACATGGAAGATAAATCTCATTTATTCCAGATAAAAGACCTATCGGATCACCGAGTGCAGATGTGTTCATATCGTGCTGTACAACCATATCCGCAACAGCTATTCCCATAACCCCAAGCTCCTTGCACAATGTTCCGGCAACACCGATATTTATAACCATATCGACATGGTATGTAAGTATCATAGCCTCCGTACAAATAGCTGCAAATACCTTTCCAACTCCGCTTACAGCGGCAACCACTTCCGTCCCACCTATAGTTCCTTTTACAAATTCTACGCCGCTTATCGACTCATACGACGGATTTTCCAATGTCTTTTTCAGATTGTCAATCTCAATCTGCATCGCTCCTATAACACCGATTATCATAATGTCCCTCTTTTCTCTGTTATTTTTACTCTGTCGGATAAGTAAACTCCATATTTGTCTGGTTTTCAAGCACCTCAAGATAAGTCCTGCACTCTTCCTTTGCAAGCTCTATATCAAGATTTTCATAATGTCCGCACTCAATCGCAGATTTTCCGAATACATCACCGTCATGCTCTATCGTCTGTTTAAGAATTTTCTTTGTAAGTTCAAAGACATCCTTTGCATCCATATCACGGACAAGAAGATAAAAACCTGTCTGGCATCCCATAGGTCCAAAATATACTATCTTGTCTGACACCTCAGAATTGCGTGCAAATGTCGCAAACATATGCTCAACTGAATGCATAACGGCATTGCTCATATAATCTCCCGCATTTGGCTTTCTCGTACGGAGATCGTATGTCACAACATCTCCATCCTCCCTTGAGATATAAAATCCCGGCTCTAATACATTATGATTAATCTGAAAACTTTTTATTCTCTGCATTATAAATACCTCCGTTTGTTATTTCTGATTAGTTACTTCTAATATGATATTATACACATTTCGCTTAAAAAATAAAGTTAAAAGCGACTATGTGCCTGTCATCTAACAAAACATTACAGTTTACAAAAAACATAAACTGTAGTGGATTTTGGCAATGCTTCGCATCCTTAATCCCCATCTATTAGAACCTCTTTACCTTTAAACGCAAAGCCGTAATGATGGATATTTTCTTTGTCCACTCCTCTTTTTATGAGTTCTGCATCATAATCTTTTTCTTTTATCTGCTGCAAGGCAGCCTCTACTGTTTCCTCTAAGCTGTTTTCTTTTCTTGGATTTATCACCTTAAACTCTATGACTATTCCCGGATATTTTATGTTTTCTTTATCCACTGGTTCAAGCATTATGTCATATCTTCCATAACCACTCTCACGGTTTGAGTTTATGATATAGTTTTCTGTCTGGTCTACCATAAGTCCGAGCACAAAGCCGTGATAAAAACGCTCAGGTGCTTTTTTTTCTGATATATGTTTTCCAGAGTCAAATGAACTAAATGTTTTTAATGCAACATCATTCATGTACTCATTCATGCTTTCTATATCTCCACCTATAAGCGCCCTTACAAATCCATTTGTTTCCATCTTTGCAGAACTGAACCATCTGAGTATCATTTTTCTAAACATGAATAAAATTTCTCGATTTGTTAAACCAAGCTCATATTCATTCTCACTTTCTCTTGTAAGGTTCAGCTCTTCTGACGAAATGACTTTTAAATAACCACTTGCAAGCATAAGACTCCACACTGCATCTTCTGAATACTGAAGTTCTGAAAATACTATCTGTTCATCTATTCTCACATTTATCGTTTTTCCACTTATAAGTGTTTCTAACATTGTTTTTATATATGAACTTCCCTTTTGCACAAGGTTGTTTATCAATCCATTTGAACTTGAGTCTGCCCAGTATGTTTTCAAACTCTTAAATTTCAAAAAGTTTATTATCGACCACGGATTGTAAATGTCTTTCTTGTCTCCAAAAGTAAATCCGTCATACCACATCTTAACTTCTTCTTTTTTATCTGAAAGTCCCTGTTCATCTAGTGCATTAAACACCTCTTCTTCCGTAAATCCAAATGCTGTCTCATATTGTTTTGATGTTGATGTAACTACAACAAGGTTGTTAAGGTCTGAAAAAATGCTCTCTTTTGAGACACTGGTTATTCCCGTCATTATCGCTCTTTCAAGATAAGGCTTTGTCTTAAATGTCGAGTTGAACAAACTTCTCGTAAATGCCACAAGTTCTTCCCAATAACCGTTTACATATGCCTCCTGCATAGGGGTGTCGTATTCATCCAGCAGAATAATGGCTTTTTTTCCATAATATTTGTGCATAAAAATGCACATTTTATTTAATGCCATGCTGCAAACCGCATCAGACATATCCATGCTCACACTCTCGTAAAACTTCTTTTCATTTTCACTTAGAATATCACCATCAAGCAAATATCTGTTTTCTTCATATATATCTGATATTTTAATACAAATCTGCTGCTGTGTTACTTCAAATGTATTCCCCTTTATCCCTGCAAAACTAAGGAATATCACAGGATATGTTCCCTGTAATTCACGATATTTTTCATCTTCCCATATATCAAGCCCCTCAAACAAATCTCTCCTGCCCTCATACTTATTTGAAAAGAAACATTTTATCATATCCATATTTAATGTTTTTCCAAAACGGCGTGGACGGGTTATCAGTGTTACATCATCCTGATTTTCCCACCACTCCTTTATAAATGATGTTTTATCTACATAAAATGTATTTTTTTCACGCACTGTTTCAAAGCTCTGAGTTCCTATTCCTACTGTTCTTGCCATATGCTCACTCCCTTTCTCCTGTTTAACAATATTAGACATATGCAAAACTATCATAAACTGTTGCAGATATTCGCAATCCGCTCCGCTACTTGCTCATAACACTGTCAGAAAGGCATTCCCTGATAGTTAAATTATACAAATATAAAATTAATTTCGCAATCGTCTGTCTTTATAAGCATATCCCTTATTTAATCAATTATATTCTAACATTGATATTCCAGCGTGTAAAGTATCGTGGATAAAAGAAAAACCGTTCCAAAAACAACCTTATTACTTCTCACACTTACAGTGCTGTCAGCAATTTTTACATTGATTTTGAAACGATTTTCTATAATTTTTTATATAATGATGTAAGTTTCAAACGACTACTACATCATTTTAATACCACAAATTTGTTCATTTCAAGTGTTGAGATAAATGTTATGACTCTTTTGAGCATATCATTCTCCTCCTCTGGAAATGCTTCGTTCATTTTCCCTACTATATCATATATGGTTCTCTCACCGTCTATGCTTTTCCATACAACTGAACCATACTCGTCAAGTTTAATATGACTGACCGCCGGTTTATGAAAAAATTTCTGTGCTATCTTTGCATAAAATCCCTTGTGCGGCATATCGACCTCTACATTGCCATCATCGAGTTCTCTCCACTCATGCCCATCTGATATATATGGTATCTTATCCATATAATTTCCTGAAACAACTTTAGCTTTTGGCTTTCGCTTTCGCATTAACTTCCGCCTTTCTTTTAAGCCTTCTTCATTTTCTTTGTGGCAGCATATAAAAGTGATGCACAAAGAAGTATAAAGAATACTACGCTTCCGCCCTGTCCAAGATTTATTCCATAATTTCCAAGATTTATTTTGTCTGCTACTCCGAGTACAGTAAGTATCGCAAGAATAATACCTACAAGACCCTCACCGGCAATAAGACCTGATGAGTAAAGGATTCCCTTGCTGTCGTCCTCCTTTATTTCCTCCTCTGTCTTATTCTTACGCTTTGTAACGATAAGTTTGATAACTCCTCCGACCATGATAGGTGTTGAAAGGTAAATAGGGAGATATAAACCAATCGCAAATGGAAGTACCGGAATACCAATAACTTCTACCATGAGTGCAAGGAATATACCGATAAATACGAGATTCCACGGAAGATTTCCCTCCATAACACCCTCTGTTACCATCTTCATAAGTGTTGCCTGAGGAGCCGGAAGCTTGTCTGTACCAAATGTCCATGCAGAATCGAGAAGCATAAGAACTCCTGCGATTGCAAGACCTGCACATACAGCACCGATAAGCTCACCTATCTGCTGACGATAAGGTGTAGCACCTACGATATAGCCTGTCTTAAGATCCTGTGAAGTATCACCTGCCATAGCAGCGATTATACAGATAACTGTACCTATACAGATAGCCATTGTCATACCCTGGATACCTGTTTTTCCTGTTGCCTTAAGAATCATTGTTGCAATAAGAAGTGTTGCAATAGCCATTCCTGATACAGGGTTGTTAGATGAACCTACAAGTCCTACCATTCTTGATGATACTGTTGCGAAGAAGAAACCAAAAATGATAATGATGATTGCAGCGATAATGCTGATAGGTACTGATGGAATCAATACAAGTGCAAGTGCAACTAAAACGACAACAACCATTGCCCATTTGATTGAAAGATCTTTTTCTGTACGAAGATCTCCACCCTTATGTCCCAGACCACCAAGAGCTTTCTTGAATGTTCTGATAATAAGAGGCAATGACTTGATAAGGCTTAAGATACCACCACAGGCAACTGCACCTGCACCGATGTATCTTACATAATTACTCCAAAGCTCTGCCGGTGCCATATCTGCTATAGCTTTTGTAGCGGGGAATAATATAGCACTGTCTCCGCCCAATGCACCGATAGTATGCATAAGAGGCATGATTACGAACCATCCTACAATAGCTCCGCCAAACATATATGAAGCAACTCTTGAACCACAGATGTAACCTACACCAATGAGAGCAGGCAGTACATCAAGTCCGAATGCTGATCCCTTATAAACTGAAATATCCCAGCTTATCTCTGACGGGAATAAGATAAGTCCATCTGTTACAAACTTATAAAGTGCTGAGATACCAAGACCTGAGAATACAAGTTTTGATTTGCTTCCACCTTCTTCACCTGCAAGAAGAACCTCTGCACAGGCTGTTCCCTCAGGGAATGGAAGATTTCCATGCTCCTCAACGATAAGTGCCGTACGGAGCGGAATCATAAATAAAGTTCCGATAACACCACCTGCGACAGCGAGAGCTGCGATAGTGAAGAACGAAGGCATCTGGATAGATGAATCTTCTCTTGCCCACATATAAAGTGCAGGAAGTGTAAAAATTGCACCTGCGGCTAACGATTCACCCGCTGAACCGATAGTCTGAACCATGTTATTTTCAAGAATTGAATCTTTCTTTAAAATAAAACGGATGACACCCATTGAAATAACTGCTGCCGGTATAGATGCCGAAACTGTCATACCTACTCTAAGTCCGAGATAAGCATTTGCAGCTCCAAATACTACAGCAAGAATAATACCGAGAATAAGTGCTGTCGGTGTAAATTCTGGCATGACCTTGTCCGCGGGGATAAACGGCTTAAAGTCATTTTTTTCTTTGCTCATAAAAAGTCTCCTTTTCCTTTTGTATAATTAAACTAAAAATGTTACATGACTGTTGCAACAATAACATATTATATATATATGACCTCCCAGCATCATATACACAAAATATATTATAAGTACAGCCATTATATAATTATATTATAGACCAGAACTATTTACAATAGTAATTTTATCTTTTGATGTAAAAATTATACATTTAAATCCACATTTGCCAACACTCTAAAAGCCTTTCTAAACTGTAAGCCGCATTTGCAGGACTTGTAGATGGAAGTTTTATTATCTCTCTTCCGGTTTTACCATACTGGTATTTCATATAAAGTTCGTATGCCTTGCCGCCATTTGCATATATCCTGTCAATGTCAGCATTGTCTAAAATAACCGACAGGTCAACGGGCACAACATTTTTTATCGAACTGTCACTCGAACCTATAATATCACACTCAGAGATAACATCCCACACGGCTATATGATTTCTGAGCAACATCTGTTTTTTCTCCTCAATAGTCTGCGGGACAATGTCCTCATCACATAACGCCGCAATAAGTTTCCAAAACCTGTTCTGCGGATGCCCGTAATAAAAATTGTTCTCCCTTGACTTTACCGATGGAAGTGTCCCCAAAACCAGTATTTTTGAATTTTTATCAAAAACAGGCTCGAATTCATGTTTTATATGTGTGTACTCACTATTCATCTTTCATTATCTCCCTATCTTTCAAATATTTTCTCATAAAAATTTCAGATTGTGAAACTATTATAGTTCTTTTTTATAATCTTTTTAAGTGCCGCCGCATTTTTATCCGAAAGTTTCAAATATACTCCGGCTTTATGTTCAGGCTCAATATAAACATCAATGTTATTTTCGTCAAGTATTATTCCAAATACGCAAAGCTCACCCGCATTATTTTCAACCGCCAGATAATAGCACTTATCAGGATTCTCTTTTGCCGTCATTACAAACTTCTGCTTATACATATCTCTGAGTTCAAAATAATTTCCTTTTGTAAGAAGTTTATAAAACTCATTTCCTGATTTTTCATCCGCCCAAACGGCAAGTCTCTTATCAGGATTTTCTTTAGATTTTGCCTTAAATCTTTCAAGCATTATCTCACGAATTGCACTTCCGTCTTTTATGTCCATAATCTCCTTAAAATATTCCTCCGGAGAAATCCCACTCTTTGCACCTGATTTTTTTCTGTCTTTTATACTATGTTCTTTCAGACTTTCAATTCCAACACATTTTCCGATATACATCGCATCTGACCTGTCTTTATATAAAATAAACTTTCGACTGTTACGCCCACCTATAAAATATATACTTCCAACTGAATACTTGCTGCCCTTTGGAGCATTTCCCAAAAACGGCGTCAGCTTCTTAGTCTTATCCGCTTTTTTCAGTTCAATTCCCTTTTGTGTAATCTTTTTTTCTTCATCCTCATTCAGTTGATAAAGACTGTAAAGATAACCATTTTCCGAATAACTCTTTGTATCAACACAGACCGCAGTATTCTGCTGATTATAATAATGCCACTGCTGTTCTTCTTTTGTATTAATGCCGAGGTCTGCATCGTCATCACCCATCATTATATAATCCTGACGCAGAGCATAACGCTCCCTTGCGGTACTGCACACACTCTCAAGCACACTTGTCTCACCTGTCTGCTTTTGGCTTCCCATGTATATATAACCTATTGCAAGCCCTGCTATCAATACAAAACATACGACCGCAATACATATAATATGTGCCTTTGAGCGTGGATTTTTTATCGGCAGCCTGCTAATGACAGAATATATCTTATCTTCAAAAATCTTATCATCATTATATTCAAAATCAAAATCTCTCATGGAATTTTCCAAATCCTTCTCACTATAAATCTTAAAAGCTTTTCTTATAATCTCATCACTGCCTTTAAATCCATTTTTATTCCCACTTCTTACCATAAAGCTCACTCCTTACTAGTTTCACAATCACCAAAGACTTTTTAACAGCTTCTTTCTTCCACGGTTTATCTTCGACCGCACCGTATTATAAGGAATTTCCAGTAAATCCGAGATTTCTCTCGGACTCATCTCATTTAAATAAAACAGCGACAAAACTTCACGGTAAGTAAAGTCAAGTTTATTTATCTCTTCCACAACTCTTTTTAACTCCATCGAGACAAGTATCTCATTTTCTATGTCAACATTCCCTGCCTGCTCTGTTATGTCCTCAATATTTATATTCGACTGTCTGCTTCTCTTGTTTTTTCTGTATATGTCAATGGCACAATGGCTTATGACCGTATATACAAAAGCTGCTGTTTTTGCTTCATCGTCAAAGTCTATGCAATCCGTATGTCTTGATATTGCTATTATGCTGTTTTGCACAGCGTCCTCAGCATCCTCACGCTGGTTTAAAATCTGCATTGCCCTGTAATACATTCTGCTGCCGTATAACTCATACACTTTTTCAAGTTTTTGTCTCTGTTCTTCTTCCCATTTTTTTGCTTTGGTGCCATTTGACATTTTTTTCACCTCCCCAGTGTACTATGTACTTTTTATTTCTAATATTTATAACGGCACGGATATAAAATTTGATGCAGAAATAAGTATAAAATTTATATCTGTATGCAACATTCCTGCCATAAAAAGAGATTTAACAATACAATGAATAAACTTCGATATTGCCAATTACCTTTTTATAACTGAACTGTAACATTAAAAAATGCAAATTTCATTTTATGGCTTTATCAAAGACAATTTTTCTTTAAAGCCCTATGAAATTTGCATTTTATTGTGTGTTGTAAGGATTATTTTTTATTTTTTCTATTTGCAGTATTTCTCTCTGAGTTCTTTAAGTTTACTCTGGTATGTTTCCTGCTGTTTTTTGTTTACAAGATAACCTTTTACCTGCTCTGCTATACTGTCGTACTCAGGTACTTCGCCCTCGTTTTTGTCATCGACCCAGATAAGATGGTATCCGAACTGTGTTTTTACAGGACCTATTACTTTGTTTAGTTCCCCGTCAAATACGGCATTTTCAAATTCTTTTACCATCTGGCCTCTGCCAAATGTTCCAAGACTTCCGCCTTTCTGTGCTGATGGGCAGGTAGAATACTCTTTTGCCGCATCTTCAAAACTTTTTGCTCCTGATTCGATTTCTTCTTTTATCTGATTTGCCTTGTCCTCATTGTCTACGAGTACATGTTTTGCCGTTGCAGATGCTTTTGATGCAAATTCTTTTGAATGACCTAAGAAATACTCTTTTGCTTCTGCATCTGTTACAGAAATGTCTTTTAAAAGGTCTGCCATAGCTATCTGGCTTAATATATCTCTCTTTGCCATAACCATTGATGTTTTAAACATCTCTGTCTCGTCTTTCTTTTCTTCCTCCCCGTACATTGCAAAAAGGCAGATTTCTTCTAATCTTTCCTCGCACTGCTTACGGAACTCAGGCATACTTCTATACATCTGCTGTTCCTGCGGCATACCTGAAATAAATGTGTCGATATCGACATCTGTTATCGTGTAATTTCCAATTTTAGTATTTGTTTCTGACATCTTTATCCTCCGATTTTTTGACAAATGATAGTCACTATTATGAGGGAATACAACAAAAGTTGCAAGTGTTTTTGCTCTTTTTTATAAACCATGCTTATTTCTTCTTTTTGCTGCTTCTCTATAAACCTGTTCATCAGTTCTTGCAGAAACAACAATAATCTTCATTACTCCATCCACACGCTCAATCTTATAAACAACTCTTATGCCTAAGTTTCTAAATTTTATTTTCATTAAATTAGTAAGATTTGTACCACTTTTATTACCTAAAGGCTTTCCATATCCGCCCTCCTCAACAGGCAATGGATTTTTGCTTACTTTTGAAATGCCTTTTAATACTTGTATTTGAGCCGAATGGTCGAGTTTCTTCATATCATTTTCCGCTTCTTCTAAAAACTCAATATTCCATGTCATTCTATATCTACATCCTCCGCATCCAAAAGTTCATCTTCACTTATCCCAAGCTCATTCATTACAGTATCAAGTGAAACCGTTTTATTATTCCCATCAGCCTCCAAACGCCTGTTAGCTTCCAATAAAAGATAATAATCTTCTTCTATTTCAGTTAATCTTGTATATTCCTCAGGTGATAATATAATCGCCGATGGCTGATTATTTTTTAAAACTATCAGTTCATTTTCAGAATGTAATCTGTCAAATATCTTAGCCGCCTGACCTTTATTAAACTGCGAAATAGGAACAAGACTTTGTAATATATCTGCTGCAATAGCCATAATAACCCTCATTTCTGCACACATTTTTTGCATAGTATCAAATATAATATATTTTCCACTTAAGATTTGTGCCAAGTGTGCAAAACACAAATCCGTTACTTTATTTTACTTATATTATATTCAGATTTGTAACAAAAATCAATAAATATTACTTTTAATTTTCTATTATATTGTAACAGTTCAGCCCAAAAAAGATAAGTCAATAATACATGAGCTTGCTCAATGTATTATTGACTTGTTTTTTGGGGCTGAATAGCCTTTCATTTATGAAATGAAGTAAACACAAGCTGCATAGCAGCGACTGACAGCTTGCTGGCAGGTTTACGAATGTAATAAATGAGAGGCTGAACTGTTACATTATATTTTCATATATATTTAACATCTCATTTTAATATGCAAATTTTCAAATAATTACAAAACTATCATAATCCTTGATTAAATTGTGCAACTAACACAACATACAGTCAATTTATCAATTATCTATACAAACTTTTACAGATATTTTCAACTTACCCTGTGAGATTTTCCCATAAAACCGTAGATTATAAATGACAGATAAAATACTTACCTGAATTTCTCTAAGTATCCAATGTCTGTCATAAAGAAATGACGTCTTTTCTAACAAATAGTCGCTTGCGACTCTTTCGCATTTGAGCGGAATGCGTAGCATTTACTTCTTTTCCGCGAAATGTGCATTCTCACGGAGTGTTTTTTGTGTTATAAAAAACATACTGCCGTTATAATACAACAGAATGTTTTTTCACATTTGATGATGCAGGGGATAAAATCAGATAACGATGCAGCGATATGCGGCATCAATTTTGAGCATGGCATTATTTTATGCTGCAATAATAACTATGTGCCGATTACGGCACAGAAACGAGGTTTACAATGCAAAACAAAAACAATGATATTTCCGATAAGGAAATAATATCATTATTTAACGAACGTTCTGAACAGGCAATAAGCAAGACAAGTGATAAGTACAAAAATCTTTGCTTTAAAATTGCAGATAACATACTAAACGACAAACGAGACAGTGAGGAATGTGTTTCAGACACATGGCTGGCTCTATGGAACAATATTCCGCCCAAGTCACCAAATCCCCTTAAAGCCTACATATGCCGTATTGTCAAAAATCTTTCTCTTAAACGCTACGAATACAATTCGGCAGGCAAGAGAAAAAGCGAATATGAGGTGTCACTTGACGAACTCAACGATTGTCTGGACAAAAATAATGATACTTTAAAACAGATAGAACAAAAACAGCTCATTGAAACCATAAATGTATTTTTGAAAAAGCTGCCAAAAGAAAAACGCATCTTATTTATAAAAAGATACTGGTTTATGGAGTCTGTTAAGGAGCTCGCAAAAGATTACGGAATATCTGAAACAGGGATTTCCATGCGGCTTTCAAGAATACGCAGCGAACTTAAATCTCATTTGATAAAGGAGGGTTATTATGACTGATAAGGATTTATTTAATGCGATAAATGACTGTGATGACAGTTTTATTGAAGAAACGATAAATGACTGTGATAAAAAATTTATTGAAAAAACGGCAAATAAATATGATGAAAAATTTACCGAAGAAACAACAAATGAACAGACCAATAATTTTAATAATAAACAAAAAGAAATAAATGGTTCGGCAATAACACCGGGAAAAAATTTCCGCAGAAATGAAAAATCTGATAAACCAAACAACAGACCGTCATTTATAAAAAGATGCCTGCCATTCACAGGACTCCCACTTATAAATGCCGCCGCCATCCTTATACTCGTGCTTGCTGTCGGATTTGGTGCTGCTGCCGCAACATCCGGCAAATTTCACAACTGGATTTTTACGGCATTTTCAAAACAAGACATACAAAAAGCCGAGCTTAACACTTCTGCACCCGACAAAATTTCTTCTGATAACGGACAGAGTACGGCTTCAAATCCTGACAATAACATAGACATAAAAGCCGACAAAAATAACCATCTGTCTCTTGGCAAAAATATCGACCTTGTCGGAGATAAAGAAAGTTTCATATACAAATATCACAAAAATGGCGATGACGAGATAGTAGACGAGGTATATTCCATTCAGGATAATGGTCTGTCAAAACTTGCGATAAAAACATTTTCAGGTACTTATTATGGAAGCAGCTTTTCTTTTGATTATTCTGTTATAAATAAAGAGATATTTGCATTTAACCAGACCGGAACTTTAGACAGCGTAGACTATGTCATGGACGGTGATACCGTTTATGCCTATTTCTCAAAAGTCAAAGGTGATACTATACTAAAAAGCAGTGTCGCAAAGCTGAACCTTAAAACAGGAATAATAGACAAATTTACGGATGATAACAAAATATGCAACACTAAAATGTCTCCTAACGGAAAAATGATATTATTTAATTACCGTGCTAAGGGATACTGGACCGCCTTAGATACATCGACAGGCAAAGAGATAAAAATCCCCGGCATAGACGGATATAATCATGAAAGCCAGATAAAATTTATTGACGATTACCATGTACTGTCACTCTTAGTAATTTCCACGGGAAATAATGCAAAGACATACAGTGAGCAGGTTTGCACAAACCTTATAGACCTCACAACCGGAAAAACTCTACACACTTACAAGGATTATGGAGAGATAAATGTCTTATGGAATTATAAATATAATGAAAAAAATAAATCATTGAAAGTTTACAATATAACAAATAAAAACAGTTTCACAATTCCTGACATGAAATCAGAGGATGCAGCTATAGCTGATACAAACGGAAACTATGTACTTTTCGGTGACCTCGAGGAGCCTGACACATTCTGTCTATGCAACCTTGACACACATAAATATATCAAATTTACGATACCAAAAGAACTTCGTTCAGATATAGAAATGTACCTCTCCGCCGTTAAAAGCAAAATGCTCATAACCGACGGAAAGGATGCCTATCTTGTGCAGTGTCCGTAAAAAACTCGGTATTACAGCTTGTTCTATGTGCTACTTAACAATTTAGCCAATTTATCAAAGTCACCATTATTTTTGGCTGTCGCATTAATCAAAATTCATACAGGATATAAAAACACTTACTATCTAAAGACTTATATTTAATATAATATTTTGTTATTACGACAGCCATTTTGCTATAAGTATCGTTTCAAATCAATTTTAATTTTCTCAATATAATTTCTTTTTTATAAACATTGCAAAAATTTTATTAATGCTATATTTTACACTAAACTATTTTTTCCTCAATCTCCACGACTATTATTTGTTATTGTAACGATTACATTCTCTTTCAAGTTTCTCAAAATTAAGACATCTGCTTTTTCCTTTATAATTAGATTCACTAACACATAATTTATATAAACAATTAGCTTTATTAATAATTACCTCTGCATTTTTCCTGCACCATGTCAGTTCATCAATACATAACTGCTTATAATGCTTTTGGGCTATCGTATCTCTCTTATCCTCTTTAAGATTTATTTTTATTAACTGTTTATCCTCCACCGGAATCATGAGATTATAATTTAAAACCCCCAACAATTTGCCTTTCTTATCAAATATCTTGTCAAAATCAGCTTTAGGACTCATTTTCTTATGCTTTTCTACTGGATGTGATAATGGTATAAGATATTTGTGTTTATTACATATTACAACTGTACCTACATATATTCGATGTTGCTTCCCAATCTGTGGTGAAACTGAGGAAACTCTGTCATCAATATTATGTAAATTTCTAATATATTTCATATCTATACGATATAAATTCAGTCTTTCCTGTTTCATATATCTCCTTAAATATTAAAAGTGGCTATGCCAAAAAACATAGCCACTATGAAGAATCACCAAAGACGATTCTTACGCTTTTACAACCTCCACTTATGGTAGGACTCACCTTTACTATTATAATACCAAAATCTGAAAAATAGTCAATACAATTTACGACAAAAGTTACCCATTATTTCTTTTTAGTCAAGTTCAAACATCTGTTTCTTTATCATATTAAGTGTTGTATAACCAGGTTCTTTAACCTCCTTACTCATCAGTTTAAATATTATCTTACAACGGGATGCATCGCTTAGATACTTCTTCGGATAGTCAAAGTAGTATATATGGTCACGACTTAATGTGTACGACTTAGATACACTTTCGCTTACACTCTTACCTGTATCTTTTCTGTATATCTTATCACCGGTGATATAACTATCTGTATCTCCACTTTCTGTTCCATCAGTTGCGGGATAATATATCGAACAGGTAAATTTAGAACCGGTCAGATTTTCATCAGTAGGTCTGAAGTAAACTCTTATCGTTCCATCAGATTTTTTTCCATATTCTTCCTCTGATGTTATCTGGTATATTCTGCTGTTCTCATCTATCTGCTCCGCATTTTGAACTTCAACATACGGGCTCTGATAAGATGCTCTATAGGCAGCTATCATCGTATTTACAAAAAGTTTTGCTTCCATATCATTAGTCACCGTCGAATGTCCTACGCTTGAATAAAATACATTTCCCTTACTGTAAATATAATAATTATTTGCTGTATCATTAGGTGACACTCCATAGGCATGTGCACTCTGAGTGGTATATCCCCGATTATTATTTTTACCATCATCATCCAATGTGTACCATACCGTCACCTCAGAGTCCTCCATATTAAGCTGGTAATACTGGCTGTGTGTTGTTGCCACATTAAATTTGTCCTTATCTATATGATATGGATACGATGTTATCTGACCGTCATTTACCTTGCTTATCTTAGTCGTACAATCATTGTCATTACTAAAACCACAATTTTTTGAATTTCTGTTATTACTGTTATTATTATCCTTATATACAGGATTTCCGTCTACTCCGGTTATCATATACCGGTACGGTACTTTTTCATCATATGCACCATTATAACCTAATCGTCTCAGTGCCACATATGTATATCCGTGGAGAGCATCAAGAGTATTTCCTGCAATATCCTTAACAGTATCATAAGCTCTTTCTTTCTGGTAATTTATGAGTATATTTTTATCATTCTCCGTCATTGCCGTTTTAGCAGGATTTCCGACTGCTTTATAACGATTCATTCCCATCACATCACGCAGCAGTGCATTTGCAGTATAGCCGTATATTCCTTCACCTACATCGTTTAAAGATGTAATATCATGCGTAAACAATACACTCTTTTTCTGTGCTATAAAATATTTGATAAAATCAACTGCACCATGCTCATTTGAAATATCTTCCAGACAGTACATATCTCCAAATCCAAATATAAACATATTGTAATCTTTTAACTTATTTCTTATAACATTATTTTCGTCCGTTAAATTATAATTTTTCGGATTTTGTTTTCCTGTATCAAACGAAATTTCTTTTGAATTATCAAACTCAAAATCATTGTCTGTCTTATCATGATATTCCTTAAATATCTGCTCAAACTCCTCCACCGTCATAGTGTCAACGGTTATCTTGTAGTCCTCAATATTCTGATAATATTTTTTAAATATCGCACTCGTGCTTAAGTCTAACATTCCGTCTGTCACTCTATTAGCTTTCGCCTTTTCAGGATCAGGCATAATCTGCAGCACATTTACTTTCTTTTTATCTGAATCAGAACTCTTCGCTGCTGCCGAACAGCCGGTCTTAACAAATCTTACGCTTGAATTGTCAACATCATAAATAACTATCTTCCAGCTTATAAGACCTACATACTCTTTATCAAGCTTAAAGTTCTCATTTGAAAATATTCTGCTCTCACCATTTTTCAATGCGACAGCTTCAAATTCACTGTCATCTTTTCCCAGTGATGAATATACACTCTCGCTTTCCGTAAATTTACTGTCCTGATTTTTATCAATATAAACCTTGTAAGCATATCTGACGCTTTTTGCACTATCGTCATCACTCTGTGCTTTTTTATAAGTTACCGTGAACTTAAACGGCAATATCGCTCTGCCATCCGAATCTTTTTCAAGATAATTTGGATGTGTTATTTTATTGCTGTTATTTCCTGTTCCTGTATCTCCATTATATTTTCTTGGCATTTCTGAAAATTCTACCGACACACTGTTAGTTGAATTTATTGCTTTGACAATTCCGTTTGAATCACTTTCACTGTAAATTCTGTTTCCATTATACGCAGAATCAGCTTCAAAATCAGTTTTTATAAAGTCACTTATATTTGAATATTGGTCTACATAAGTTGTATCATTATTGTAAAGGCTTTCCTCCATAACGACCGGTCTGCCTGACTTGACAAAATCTTTGAGTTCCTTTTCCTTTATCGCTGTTATATCATTGCCCGGATATCTTAACTCAGTCGAATTAACCGCTGCTTTTTTTATCACAGACCACAAATATTTAACAGACCTGTCTTCTTTAATTCCTTTCAATGAAATCTTCTGCTCACTGCTTGTTATCTTATCTCCGGTATGGAAATAAATTTTTCCATTCATTGATTTATCATTCCATACAGTCATGCCATTTGAATTTTTGTTGTAAGCACCGGAATCCATTCCCATATATATCATGTCATAAGTGCTGTTTAAATCCTCAGTTCTTCCTATAAACTCCGCAGTTGTCATATGTGTAATCTCAATCTTACCGTCATATTTTGATAATACACCATTTGTGAGTATTCCTCTGACATCCTCCTCCGTCAGTTTATAGTCGGAATCAACCTGATTTACATTTGTCGCCGAATCTTTCTGTTTTAAGCCTACACTCGGTTCTATATCGAGAACTTTTACACTATCCTTTTCTAACTTTATCTCATTATTATTAGAATTGCTGTGTATTCCAAGTATATAGCGGACAGCATTTGACGGAGTCTCCTTATAATTAGCTTTTTCATTCTTAGCTTTCTGAGCAGCTTCTCTCACTTCTTTATCACTGCTCTTTAATGCTTTTTCAATCTCTTCGTCTGTTCCGAATCGGCTGTCAAGATACTCCTTTACACTTTCATAATATCCATCAAACTTATTCTTATTAGGATTCGTTGCACTTCCCTGATTCATATATGACTGTGGAAGACTACTGTCAGAATTATACACATATATATGATCCCTTACCCACGGTCTGTACTGGCTAAATTCAAGATGCGTTTTATATTTTTCCCATGCCTCGTCTTTTGTCCAATAGCTGTACACATCCCAATTATAATAGTAGTCATTTCCCTGCCAATATTTCTTCTGTTCCGTGTCAAACAATAAAAATGTATAAGAACACCAATACTTAGCTGCATCACCTGTTTGCAAAGTATCTACTCCCTCTGTTTCTCCATTCTTATTTGTTATTGTTTTTATCTTAGGATTATCCTTGTCAAAATAAAGTTTATTAAAAGCCTTTGAATCCATACTGTAAAGCATTAAAATCAACTTATATACATTATTATCACTCGCATTAGAACTCTCTATAGTCTTATATTTCTCTCCATTATTTTTTATTTGCAATTTCTGGAGATTTTGATCATACACCTGAACCTTGACTTTTTTATTTCCGTTTGCACCATCATGGGTTTTAACATCCATTATGATTCCTGCATAATCAGTTTCTGCCGTAACTTTCTTATATATTTTTTCAGTATTTTCCCACGATATATCATTTCCTACAAAAGTCTGCTTATTTCCATAATCAGAACCAGTATATGTCGGACTTTCAGAAGTTCTTCTGTAATTATCATTTTTCCATATGTTTATCAGGTCATTGCCAAAATGAGTTTTCGGATTGACATAAATAAGATTTGAGCAATCAATCCATGCTGAATTTTTCTTTAATTCAGACGGCGTTATAGTCTTTATCACTATTGAAAACTTGTCAGCCTCCTCCTGCGTAAGACCTAAGCTGTCCTTTAAAAAATAATCACTGTTCTCAAAATTATAATATGCGTGTGTTATCAACGCCCTGTCAGCATCGTCCTTATCTGACTTTCTCTTTGTATATAATCTGTCACCTTTATTTTTTAAAACAGAAATATCATCTTCAAAATTTATTCCTTCATATTTACCTTTTTCAAAATCATTTACGGTATGCCATATTATATCTCCCTGATTTTTTCCTGATTTCACGATATTTCCGTCTGAATCCTGTTTAAAATATCCCTGATTTTCTCCTACTTTTTCATAATAGCCCTTAAGAGTTATATCAGCCCAATATTTTCCGGGAGCCGAATCATAATTTTTCGGATTTCCTTCTTCTTCATCCGGGAAAAAATAGCATATGTTCTGCGTGACCTTTGCTCCACTTGCACTCTGTACCGTCCTTAAATCTCCTCTGCCATACATCTCTTCAACTTTTACCGGTTCACATCCGCTTATAAGATAACCTATCTCTGCAAATTCATTACAGGGTACTATCTCTAGTATTAAAAAAGGGTTTTTCTTTGTTCCGACTTCCGCCTTTGTCGTTCCATCTCTTTTTTCTTTCGGAAGCTGGGCATAGTTATCAATAACTCCACGCGAAACAACTTCTTCCTTTTCCGTTTCATCCGCATTAACTTTCATATTTTTCATATGAACTGCATAAATTGAAATTCCTGCAAAAAGAGCAAGACATAATGCTGCACATAATAAATATTTAATCTTATTTTTTAACATATTTAATCCTCCCCTTTTCTATCTCAATCTGTTTCTTACATTTATCGTGTTTTCAATGTTATATTTCTGACTTCCCCTTTTAAGTGTCATTGTAAGTTCAACACTCGACGGTGTGCCACCATCAACATTCGCCTTAAATTCTTCTATATGCTCTCCTATGCAGTTTTCCTCTTTTTCATCTGCGGCACTGTATGTCAATGTATCATTATCTATATCAACATTATTAAATGACTCCATATAAAGTTTTCCTGATTTGAGCCATATAATCTTTTTTGTCGTATTTATCACTGCTTTGTCCTGTGGTATCTTATAGATAGAAAGTTTCTTCCCTCCGTCCTCAACCTTAATCCTGTTTCCCTCCATTATCCATTTGCCGACCTGTTCCATGAGTACCTGTGTCTCTGTCTGTATGTCAGCCGTATCAGAAGTGTACTGATAATCTTTTTGTGCCGTTCTTATCAACAATGTGGTCGCACCTATGATTATACTTGACATGGCTATGGCAATAATCAGCTCAACCAGCGTTATTCCTCTGTTTTCCATATCTTTTCGTTCACTCCTCTCTTTTTATGTCACTCCATTATATGCCGTCCTGTTTCTTTTACTAGTTTTATCTTATATTCTGAGTTTCTCTTAAATATCACCGCCGACACATCTGACTGAAACTGTACCGATTTGTTATAGTAGATATTTATGAATTTATCTCCTTTTATCTCCTCTTTTGAACCATTTTTTTCCTGAAATATCTCAATCGAGGCTGAACCAAGTTTTGTCCCTGTATCATCAAATACCGAACTGTCAAATGCCGTAATATCACTTGTCAAAATCTTCATATAGCATCCGTTATCTGTCTTATATATGTAAAGATGCGGTATATCTGTCTTGCTCATCGTCTTTACCTGCAGCTTATCAAGTGATGTATATACCTGATTTGCCGCCTGTCTGACATTTACAGACTTTAGATGCCCCATATATAAAACCGTAAATGAAGCAAATATCACGAGTATGGCCATAACTATTATAGTCTCTATCAAGGTGAAACCGGTATTGTTATTTGAAACTTTATTTTTTTCTTTCAATTTTCCACCTCTCGCTTTCTTTTAATTCTTCGTCCAGTTGTCATAATAAATATAATCTTTATTTTCAATAGCTCCAATCTCATTTGAGTTCATGTAAACCGAATCATTTATTATGCCTGAAAACTTTTTGTCAGTTCTTGAAAGATCTTCTTTTATAAGGTCCACAACTTTGCTCTCGTCCGCATTTACCACAGCTCCTCCTGCAAACGATATAGTTCCTCCGGATATTATTATTCCGTCAAAACCTCCGTCAACTCTTACATCTCCTGTAGCGATAACAATACCACCCCTGTACTCGTTTTTAAGTTCATATGGTGTATTACTATTTTCGTTATCGACAAGTATAACAACATTGTCTTTAGTTCCGTTCATATATTGCTCATTTGCTATATAAGAACCTGAAGCCGTATTTTCATTTACAAGCTTTTTTAATGCTGCACGGTTTATAAGATAATCAAACATTGGATTTTTTGTCTTATCATCAAGTCTTGCACCGGCAGCTTTCGCACTGTCATGAGCAGTTGTAAGACCAAGCTGCAAAGCCTTATATCTCACCGCAAGTTTTGAAGATATATTGAAAAATGTACCGTTATTTTTCCATTCTGACTCTGACAAATCTATATTTATATTTTTCTGCTTAAGTTCATTGCCGTCAATATTTTCAGCATCTTTATATAAAATATTTCCACCCAGACTTAAAATACAATCCTCATCTACGATTATGGCATTATTGTCTGCGTAACTCTCCGCTTTTTTATTTACATTGCTTTTGTTGTCTTTATAATACAGCTTGAAAAATTCTTTTGCTTTATCAGCCTTTGCTGCATCTGTACCGTCAAAATTCAGATAATAATTTGCCATAGTCTCACTTGATATATCATCAATGTAATAATAAGGAGTCACCTGATTTGTGCTGTCAAGCAATGATTTCAGCTTTTCTTCTGATACTGACAGATTATTTTCTTTTATGTAACTCTTTAATCCCTTGTCAGTAAATTTTAAATATTCTGCTGATGCATCTAAATAATTTTTTGATACATAATAGGCAAGCTGGTTTGTTCTGACTGAAAGGGAATCTCCCATGAGTATATCTTCATTCTGCTTATCTGCAAATAAATCCGTTCCTCTTGATATAAATGTTCTTCCTGATATCATAAGATCTGTAAGTCCTTTCATATCAAGTCTGCTTTTCTGACCATTTATCATAACGGCACTGCTGTACTTTGCATCAAAGGTTTCCGGCTTAGCTGCATCATAATTTTTCTGAAAATTATATCCGTAATATCTTCCAGAAAGAGTTACTGTGCTGTTTTTTCCATTTAGAGAAAGGTCATCAGACACATAGCTGTTTCCGGTAATATTTACCTTTGCACCATTTTCTTTGCTTTCTGAATCTCCGGTTGTCTTTATATTTTCCGCCCATATCGAAGAGGATGCACTTGCACCTATCGTAAGTGATGTTCCGGCATTTGCCACTATGTCTCCCCTGGTTATGACCGTATCTGCACTTACCGTTCCACTTCCGCCTAATTCACTTAATATTCCGCCTGCTCCGGCATAAACATTTCCATTAATTTTTTCTCCTGATGCATTAAATGTAACTGCATTATCTGCTATAAGTGCATATTTCATAAACTCTGCCGGAGCAAAAGAATTTTTCATCTGAGGTGCTTCGATGGTTATGTCAGTTCTGATAGCAGTCTCATATCCTGCTGCATCTTTGCATTTTATACTTATATTCTTAAAAGTAAATGTTCCCTCATTTTTATCTACTATATAATCAGCCGCATTCTCATCTGTTATGAGATAATCCTGCTCTGCCGTATCACTCTCACTTATATATTTTTTTAACTTGTCAACATCGTATTTTCCTGCAATATCAATATTTTTATAATCCGCCTCAAGCTCATCAAGATATTTACTCTGAAAACATTTTGACAGACTTTCTTCTGACGATTTATATTTTTCATAATTTCCCAGCATATCACTGTACAGCTTTTTTATATGCTCTGCCGAGTCACTGCTTATGCCTGCTTTTATTTTATTAAGCACATCCTCCGTACCATAAAAATTTCTTTTTGAACTGCTCTCCACTTCTTTCATCTCTATATTAGTTATGGTTATCTTCGTAACGATAAGTGCTATAACACTCGCAAATGTGAGTATGATAAGGACTGCAATAAGAACCGAGCCTTTGTCCTGCTTTGAAAATAATCGTATTTTTTTCATCATGGCATTTCTCCCTTCGTTCCATTAATGGTTAAGTATGGTTTTGCTGTACTATCCTTAGCCTTGCCCTTCTCATATACCTCTATTTTTATATTTGCAATATTTACCGAAGAAATATCAAACTTATCATCCTCATTATAAATCTGTGTTGATACACCATTGATATTTGAACTGTCAAGATTTGTATATATTGTATTTTCAAGTGTATTATCTTTATCAAGTGTCTTTAGTGTAATTGTATTTCCCGTGTCCTTTTTATTTTGACACAGTAAATGAAATCCATATTTTGTATCAAATGGTGTTGTAAATTTGGACTTTTCGATTGACAAAGTATCATGTTCATTAAAGGTATGATACAACAGATAAATCTCTATCTCCCTGTCCTTTTTCATAACTCTCTGTTCTTTGATGATATATACCTCATAATCCGGCACACTGTATGAGGGAGCATCACCGGATTTTGCATTATATGTATATTTATATTTTACGCTTATGATGTTTGCATCCGTCAGACTGTTATCAATCTCTATAACTATCTCTCTGTGTATTCGTTCTTTCAGATTTTCATCACTAAGCGATGCAGCAACATTAGCATTGTCACATTCTGCCATATATTTCATCCTAAAATGTGCAAATGCCTCATCATCCTGTCCGTTATCTATTGACAATCCTGAGTTCGCATTATTGAAACCACATTTCTTATTTGATGCATCCTGCACTTTTTTATCAGTAGAAACAGTCACTACCTCATCATAATTTTTTCCTATTTCATCCGCTTTTCCAATAAGCTTAATTTTTCCAACACCTTTTTCCTTTCCTGTCGTGCTATCTTCTATATTTAGAGTATTCTCTTCAACGCTAAAATTCTTAGCCGTCAGATATGGTACTGTGTACTCGCCTGTATTGTCATCCTTTTTAATAAGAGTATCCTGTGCTTTTAACTCCTCCATCGTTTCCTGTGCAAACAAAGTTGCTTTCTGATTTTTTGACATCTGCACATTATGACTTACGGAGCTTCCAAAATAATTCAATAGCATTAATGTAAGTATAGCTAATATTGCCATCGAAACAACCACTTCGACAAGCGAAAAGCCTTTATCTGAATTGTCATATACAGTTTTTCTGTTTTTTTCATTCCCTGTCTCTATGTTATCCCGCGTCATTTTTTTTATATCTGCAATGCTATACATCATTCATCACCTCAATTATTTTGAACCAAATACATTCTTAGTTCCATCCGTAACACCATTTACTGTCGGTGCTTTATAGTCCTTGCCATCAACAGGCAGATAATACATATCAACCGTAGCTGTTCCTGCAAGCTTTCCGGTTGCATCATCAAGTGTTGCGTTTATCGAAGGTATAGTCATACGGTCCGAATATTTATTGACATATTCATTAAATTTTTTAAGACCTTTATATGACGCCTTATAGACAATAGTCACCTCCATATATTTTCCGGCTGTTCCTGCGGATGCTGCTCCATTTTCTGATGATGTTGTATCACTTTCTGAGTTTCCTGACTCCGAAGACTGTGCTGCATATGCATTCTGACCTGCCTTATTTCCTTTTACAAATGCTATCTGTGTTGTCTTAAAATCCATCTTGCTTTCAATATCACGGATTATAGACATTGCTTTTTCTTCAGTCATATCTTTCGGATATTTTTCTTTTAACTCTTCTTCCTTTTCTTTAAGCTCTTCTGTCTCTTTTCGTATTGCCGCTTCTCTTGCTATCTTGCTCTGAAGCTCCATAACTTTCTGTCCTTTTTGTATATTTTTATCTTCAATATCCTGTGCCTTGCTCATACCTTTGCTGAATACAAAAAAATACGATGCGGCAAGCAGACATATCGCCAGAAATATAATAAGAAGCTTTTTGTCTGATTCCGAAATACTCATTTCAAATTTCTTTTTCATAACTCATCCCCCTATTCTGACTGTGTACTGCTTGTATCTGTACTCTGTGATTTATTTTCGTCTGCCGACTTGTCTTTACTATCAGAATTATACTCTGCCATAACTGTATATTCCCATGATTTTTTCTTTTTTTCCTCCGGCTGTGCTGCTGCCGGAATAGAAACATTCTTTATTAGTTCTACCTGCTTGAGGTTCATTAAAAGCCTTTCCGCCTGAATCCTCTTTGTAGATATTATATTCATACTTATCGAATCTCCCTGTATCTGAAGGCTTCTTACTTTTGAGCCTTTTGGAAGACTACTCTCACATTCCCCTAAAAGCTGTAAAAATTTTTCATTATTTGTGCTTGTTGACGCATCAACCACCTCATATTTCTGTTCGCTCTCTCTTGCTTTCTTGTTTTCGTTGTAAACTTCTTCTATATACGACATTTTTGAAATTTCTTCATCAAGTTCTTTCTGATGCGATACAGCCAAAAACTGTCTTATTGATGACGAAAGTATAAGCACTACGCTAATTAACACACAGGCTGCCAAAGTTACATAAGCCGTATGCATACCTTTGCTCCTACTCCGTTCTTCTTCGATTTCCTTTGATTTTACATCTATTGGATTGATAGTAGCACCTGCTATTGAAAGGAAACTGACCGTACTTACAGGCTCATCTCCAGGCAGTGCCTTATTATTTTTTATATCGACAAATGTACTGTAATCAAGACTATGTATAGGAAGTGAAATCTCATTTTCAAACATCTTTTTGATTCCGGCAAGCCTGAATCCGTCACCTATCAGGCAGACTTCACCTTTTATCCTGCCACCAAGCTGATTCTGATAATAGTCAAGTGCCGTATTTACCACATTGAGATAATAGCTTATCGAATCTCTTACATCCTCAACCGCACTTTCAAGTGCAGCTACACGCCCCTCATCTGCATTATCAATCTTCGGCATACGATATGCCAGCTCATTTTTCATAAGATACTGATATGCCTCATATTCATCATTTACACCAAATATATCATAATCAAGCAGACTTGATAATGTATTTTCAAAACCGTAAGGTGTTACTCGCTGGAATTTTATCTTATCATCCTGAACTATAGTGATAACAGTTGACTGTTCTTCAAGCTGTACTGCAATAAAGTTTGACTGTCTGCTGCTCTTTAAAAGCTGTACTGCACCGTTTCCTATGTAGTCAAATGTCTCAATTTTGATTCCGGCATACTCTGAAAAAGAATAATGATTGCTAAGAATACTATTTGGCACGGCAACGAGCATATATTTTGTAAGTTTTCTGCCGTCTTTCTCAATATCACCCATCTTGCTGTGGCTGATAACATAATCAGAAACATCCATAGGAAAATAATCGTTTATCTGCAGTTTTATAATAGACTCAACTTTATTTTCCTTTACAGGCGGAATTTCTATTTCCCTCGTGACTATCTTTGAGGAGACAAGTGTAAATACTGCCGTCCTCTCTTTTATTTGATGTTTTTCAAGTTCGTTTATAAGAGTGTTTGCAAAACTCTCTTTGTCCCTTATGTAACCATCCTCAACAGCATGCTCAGGTGTCCTGAATGTAAATGCTTTATAAATCTTTGGCGATGTTTTTTTATAATCGACAAGTCCTACCTTTGTAAGCCAGACACCTGCTTCAATACTTATTACCTTCTTAGCCATCTCTTTTCCTTTCTATCAATACATATATAGGTGATTGCAAAACTTAAGTTTACTCTATGAATTTTTGTGCACTATATACAAAAAATATACTTTACTGAAAGTTTCGCAAATGCCTAAATACACATATAGCCTATTTTTTCATCTTAGAAAATGTCGATAAAGACATTCTCAAAGATCAAAAAACCGAAGTTTTTACTAAACTAAAAATTTTATTTCCTTAAAATAAAACATTATATTTTTACTAATGACATAATATATTTACATACCAGTCAATCATTTTGTTTCCCCACAGTGCCGCAATAAATATACCTATTGACAGATAAGGTCCCATTGCAAGCATATGCTTAGCTTTACTTATTTTCATTCTTATAAGATGAATGACAGAACCGAGTACACATGCAAGTATAAATGCAAGTATTACAAGCTGCCATCCCAAAATAAGCCCTGCTGATGCCATAAGTTTTACATCACCTCCGCCTATCGCCCTGCCGGATGATAAAAACCAGAGTACAAATAAAAACAGGCTGACGCAGACTGCTCCTATAATGTGTGATACAATGTTTTGTCTGTCTGCAATGCACATAGCTGCACCGATTACTGCTAATACTATATTGAGACATAATGGAATCTCGAATGTTCTCTCATCTATCATTGTCAAAACAATAAGAACAGAAGTCATGAGGCAGTACAGCACACTGTTTATATTGATACCATTTGCCATGAAAACGATAATGTACAGTATGCCATTAAGTGCCTCAATCAAGGGATACTGCTTCGATATTTTTGCTCCGCAGTTTCGACATCTGCCCTTTAAAATGATGTAGGAAAACACCGGAAACATATCATACCAGTGCAGCGTCCCACCACAGTTCATGCAGTGAGAGCGCGGCATAATACTTTCTTTTTCGGGAATACGGCAGATACAGACATTTAAGAAGCTGCCTATAACGATACCGTATAAAAATATAATTATGTAAAGTAAGATTGTAATTTGCACCGGCATTTTGGTTTGTCTCCTTCGGGATTATAAGTCAGCTTCAACGGCTTCAAATACTTCTTTTCCACTTGTACAAGCAGAATCACTGTATGCTTGTGTTGTTACTTTCTTATTATCTAAATCAATTGTTATTTTTACCTCTGCAATTGATTTTCCCTCTGCAGATTTCATTTTAGTTGTTGGAAAAGCATCCTTATATGTTTTTTCCTTAATTTCACTTGCCAAAGTAGCAGCATCACCAGTATTTGTGCCATAAAGTTTGATTTCTATTGTTCCTGTAGAAGCAACTTTGTCTGCTTTTTCAGAATATGATGAAACTGCTGCTGTACTAAAGCTGTTTATTATCTGTAAATCCTTTGAAGCTTTTGACTTATTAAGGTAAGGAATTACCTGTGTTCCTACGATACCAACAAGGATAGCCATGATAGCGATAACGATTATAAGCTCTACGAGAGAGAATCCCTTGTTTCCTTCCTCCTTTCTTTTCTTCATCTCATTGATTTTTGTCTGTAAAAAATTCATTTCCTTTAATCTCCTTTTAAAATTTGATTTTTAATATATACCGCTGTTGTACGGTGCCTGAGCCCGTGGTTAAACACCCCTCAGACTCTTTTATATCATATGTCCCATGGCGACACATAATAAACGATTTAGACCGGGCTCTAATCTGCCCATTTTAATAAAAATTAACCTATACTGTCGTGACAGCGCTTCATATATATTTTTATTTATTTAACCTATGCTGTCGTGACAGCACTTCATATATATTTTTTTTATTTAACCTATGCTGTCATACATACTGTAGATTGGCAGCATTATCGCAAGTATTATAGGCACAACGACTACTGCCATGATGATGATAATAATAGGCTCTAATGCCGACATAAGTGCCTCTGTAGCCATCTCAACCTCATCATCATAATAATCCGCAATCTTGTCTAACATATCTTCAATGTTACCGGTCTGCTCTCCTATCTCTATCATATGGCATACAACCGGTGGAAACACTCCGCTTTCTGTTAGCGGCTTTGACAACGGAAGTCCGTGTGTAACATCTTCCTCGGCTTTTTTTAAAGCTCTTTTCACAACTTCGTTTGTCATAATCTTTCTGACTATCGCCACGGCATCCACCATCTGTATTCCCGATGCCATAAGCGTGCTTAATGTCCTTGCAAGTCTCGCTGATGCCGTCTTTACCGAAAGCGTTCCGACAAGCGGCAGCTTAAGTGCTATTCTTCCGACTATAATCGCACCTGTGTCTGTCTTCTTAAATGCCGTAAATGCAACTGCGATGCCTGCGATTATAAGAAGCATTATATACCAGTAATCCACAAAGAAATCACTGACTGACATTACAAACTTTGTAATGCCGGGCAGTTCACCACCGCCAAGTTCATCAAATGAAGATGTAAATGTAGGTACTATCTTTATCATCATGATAGCGACTACAACTATAATAACAAGTATAAGTATTATGGGGTATATCATGGACTTCATAATCATTCCCCTTAAATGTGCATCTTTTTCAAAATGACCCGCAAGCCTGTCAAGTGTAGTATCCATACTACCTGATGCCTCACCTGCCGCAATCATATGTATCATAATCTCAGGAAATATCTTTGGATAATGCGACATGGCATCTGCCAGTGTCTCACCTCGCTGTACTTCACCACTGACATTTTTTATCGTGTTTTTAAATGTCTTGTTTTCTGTCTGGTTTGATAACATATCAAGTGCCGTAATAACCGGAACACCTGCATTTAATATACTCTCAAACTGTCGGCAAAAAACACCAAGTTCCCTAGCCTTTACAGCTTTTCCTATATGTATATCAAGATCTTTGTTTAAAGCATTTGCCTGTGCGATATTTACTATGAGGTTTCCATTTGAAGAAAGCTTCGCTTTCGCTGCTTCAAGATTTTGAGCCTCTATCGTGCCGGTCTTTGACTTGCCATCCGGCAGCACTACTTCATAATTAAAACTTTCCATGCAATACTTTTCCTTCCACTGCCTGTCCTATATGTTATTAAAACAGTTTGCCACGCATTTTTATATCATCCTGTGCAAACTCCACTGCACTGTCGGCAGATATTTTATGTTTGATATAAAGATCAAACAACGAATCATCCATTGTCACCATTCCATTCTTCTTGCTTGTCTGTATTATCGACGGAAGCTGATGAGTCTTATCTTCTCTTATAAGGTTCTTTATCGCCGGTGTTCCAAACATGACCTCAAACGCCGCCACTCTGCCTTTTACATCTGCTCTCGGCAAAAGCTGCTGTGATATAACTGCTTCAAGCACTGACGCAATCTGAACCCTTATCTGATCCTGCTGGTGCGGCGGGAATACATCTATGATTCTTTCTATGGTCGGTGCCGCACCTATCGTATGCAATGTTGAAAATACGAGATGCCCCGTCTCTGCCGCTGTCACGGCTGTTGAGATAGTGTCGAGATCTCTCATCTCACCGACAAGAATTATATCCGGATCTTCTCGGAGTGCTGAACGCAATGCCGCCCCATAGGAATCCGTATCAATTCCTATCTCCCTCTGATTAACGATTGCCTTTTTATGATTGTGAAGATACTCGATTGGATCTTCAAGTGTAATTATATGAACATTCTTTTCGCTGTTTATAATATCAATAAGCGACGCAAGTGTTGTAGATTTACCACTTCCGGTAGGTCCTGTCACAAGCACAAGCCCTCTCTTTTTCTTTGTAAGCTCTACAACATGATGTGGGATTCCAAGACTCTCGGCACTTGGAATCGTAGTGTTTATAAGTCTTAATACTGCCGCATATGAACCACGCTGCTTAAATGCGTTGACACGAAATCGTCCAACCTCGTTTATCGCATATGCAAAGTCAAGTTCTCCTCTCTCCTCCATCACCATTTTTTGAGACTCTTTCATCATCGACTCAACAAGTTCTTTTGACTTTTCGGGCATAATCTTTTCAAAAGCAGACATCTCACAGAGTGCTCCCCTGATTCTGCACTTCGGTTTAATTCCGACTGTTATATGTAAATCTGATGCTCCAAGTTCTCTTGCCGCCATCAAAAGGTTATACATATTTGTCTCCATAGTAGACTTTGTCTCCATAGTAGACTTTGGCTCCATAGTAGACGCTGGCTCCATAGTAGCCGTTGGCTCCATAGTAGACCCTATCTCCATATCAGACATTGCCCCCATAACAGTCTTTTTCTTCATAAATCCTTCCATACTGCTCCTCACTAATCTTCATATGCTACACGGCGGACTTCTTCCACTGTTGTAATTCCTTTTAAAACATAATCTACCGCACTCGTCCTCAGTGTTTTCATACCCTGCTTAAGTGCTATATCCTCAAGAACATCTGCTGTTTCACGCCTGTTTATCGCACGCTTTATTTCGGCACTGACAGGCATTATCTCGTAAATACCTACACGACCATAATAACCTGTACCTCCACAACGCACACATTCACAATGCCTTGCTTTTCTTATCATGACGCTTCTGCCGTCCTTTATATTAAGCACTCTGCGGTCATCTTCGTCTGCCTCCTCAAGCACCGAACACTCCGGACACACTCTTCTTACAAGTCGCTGTGCAATAACACCGATAACTGAATCACCGAGCATATAACTCTGAACACCCATATCCGCAAGTCGTGTAATAGTATTTGCCGCACTGTTCGTATGCAATGTACTTACAACAAGATGCCCTGTGATAGATGCTTTTACGGCAATCTCTGCCGTCTCTGCATCTCTTATCTCTCCTATCATGATGATATCCGGATCCTGTCTCAATATCGAGCGGAGTACCGAACTAAATGTGAGTCCTGCTTTTTCATTGACCTGAACCTGATTTATACCGTTGATATTTGCCTCAACCGGGTCCTCAACCGTGATTATATTGACACCCTCTATGTTTAATTCACTTAGTGCAGTGTATAGTGTTGTTGACTTACCGCTTCCCGTAGGTCCTGTTACAAGGATAAGACCATTGTTGTGACTGAGTATGCTGTTAAACTTTTCAAGTTCTTCATCAGGAAATCCTAGTTCTCTCTTGTCTCTTGTAAGCCCGGTCTTTAGTGCAAGTCTCATAACTGCTTTTTCACCATAGACTGTCGGAAGCATCGATACACGTATGTCATACTCCTGTCTATCTACTATAGCTGTTGCCCGTCCATCCTGAGGTCTTCTCTTTTCGGAAATGTCAAGACCACTAACTATCTTTATCCTGGCTATCATCGCTGCATGAAGTGCTATATCATGCCTCATCTCCTCATGCAGCACTCCGTCTACACGAAAACGTATGCGAACCTGATTCTCCATAGGCTCAATGTGTATATCACTTGCTCTTTTATGTACCGCCTGCTCAATAATCTGTCTGACAAGCTTTACTATAGGTGCCTCAGACTGTTCGTCATTTTCTTCTTCCCGGTTATTTCCAGAATTTAACTGCTGTCTCTCCCTCGTGTACTGCTCTGCCACACGAAGTACCTCTGCATTTCCATAGTATCTGTCTATCGCAGCGGCTATATCACTTGGAACCGTAACACATCTTTCTATCTGAAAACCTGTAATTATGGAAATATCATCCATGGCTCTTATATCAAGCGGATCACTCATCGCCACTTTTAATATATTGGGATTTTTTTCGCTAAAAGCAAACGGGATAAGACTATATTTTCTCAATACAGACTCATCCATAAGCTTGATTATCTCATCCTGAATACGGATACTGGAGAGATCTATACTCTCTATTCCAAGCTGCTGCTGCAATGCCTCCATAATCTGCTGCTCTGTAGTAACTCCAAGCTCTATAAGCACATTTCCGAGCTTTTCACCTTTTTTCTCATTCTTCTGCATCTCCAGTGCAGTGCCGAGCTGTTCTTCCGTAATGACACCTACTTCTACAAGAAGATCTCCAAGCCTTTTCTTTCTCCTAAAACCTGCTGACCTCACTCCAAACTTCACCTCATCATAATATTTATGCTAAAAAATATTGGCACAGACATTTTATTATATTGGTATCAAAAGGTATTTTGACCATTATATTTTTTCTGATATTTATATAAAAATGTCCGTTTTCACCCTTAAACCAATTTTTTTCATCACATATTGATTTATAGAATACAACCTTTCCTTATAAATTTCAATATTATCTTAGCACATTTTTAATAAACTGTTTTGTTTATGTCTAAACTGCATCTACACTATATCTAAATTTTGAACTTAGCAACTCCCTCACTGAGTTTATTCGCTCTCTCCTCTGCCGTCTTTGAGTTGTCATTGACAACTGAAGACCTTTCTGCAATCGAAACAGTCCTGTTTGCTATGTTCGTCGTTCCATTAGCACTCTCCTCAGTGGCAATGCTTATACCCTTTATCGAATCAAGTATTGATGAGATAGATGCCAGCAATTCTTCTGATGTAGCACTAAAATCTGATACAAGTTCGTTTACACTTGTCGCATCTTCATTATAAAATCCAGCAAGCTCATCAAATTTATGATAGCTGTCAGTAACATCCGTCTCAACAAATTCAAGCATTTGCTGTGCATCACTCTTAAGATTTTCAACTGCATTTTTTACAGCATCCGTCACACCCTGTATATTTTCAACATTTTCTTTTGACTGTTCAGCAAGTTTTCTTATCTCGTCTGCAACAACAGCAAAGCCTTTTCCTGCCTCACCCGCTCTTGCTGCTTCAATAGATGCATTAAGTGAGAGAAGGTTTGTCTGTTCTGTAATTTCCATGATAGAATCGGCAAGTACATTTATCTGGTCTACAACTTTTGCATCCTCCATCGCTTTTTCAAGTTCACTCTTCATGGCTTTTTTTGTCTGACTTGCTTTCTCTCTTATAGATGCCACATTTTCTTTACCTTCTTTTGCTCTCTTATATATCTGTTCAACATGATTTGCACCATCCTGTGCTCTCAATGCAATATTTTTTGCCGCATCCTCTATCTCATGCGACATCGAATCTATACTCTCTGTCGTAGCTGCTGTTTCTTCCATTGATGCCGCAACTTCCTCTGTCGTTGCAGAAACATCCTCTATATCAGAATTAAGCAGTCCCATATCATTTGTTATCTCACCTACTACATTCTTTATGTCACCTGCACCTGTTTTCACATCACCTATCAGTCTTGAAAGATTTGCACGCATAGTCTCAAGTCTGTTTGCCAGAATACCAAAGTCATCTCTCCTTTTTAAATACTTATCATCTATTTCGCTTGTAAAGTCACCACTTTCAAGTACACCAAGCTCTCTGCCAACAGCTTCAAGCGGCTTAACTATATTTGCGATTATAATGATTATAATTGCAATGAGCACAATTCCTATCGTACCATTTACGGCAATATAGATTTTTGTCATGTTGTTTGAATATTTTGTCAGTTCATCATGTCTGACCGCAACTGTTTTGTCTATATCGTCTGTATAATTTCCTGTTCCGATGACCCAGTCAAATTCCTTATAATAATATGTATAAGAACGCTTTGGTGAAGGCTCTGTCTCTCCCTCCTTAGGGAAATAATAGTCGGTATATGCCTCGTTATTCTTAACAGAATCCTCTATCATCTGTTTAACCATGGTAAATCCCTTTGAGTCTTTTGTATTCATACGGTTTGTTCCCTCAGTGTCACTTCCAAGAAGAACTACATTTGTTCCGTCAGACTGGTCTACCCAGAAGTAGCCGCTGTCACCGTATCTCATATCACGAATCTCATCAGCAGCATTTTTCTTAGCGAGCTGTTCTGTAAGAATCCCGCTCTTATACTGACCGTAATAGTGTTTCGCGACAGATACTGCCGCCGTAACTTCCGATTTGATGCTGTCATCATATGAACTTCTTATACTGCCCTCTATCTCAACTATAGATTCGTTGTTTTGATTTTTCATGCATATGGCTGAAAATATAGTCCCAAATAACAAAATTACAAGAACCCCTGTCATAATAAATAACATTTTAAACTTTACTTTAATGTTTTTCATATTATACCTCATTTCTGCACACATTTTTTGCATATCAAGTTTGTGTCAAGTGTGCACAGACACAAATCTTGTGTGTGAAAAATCATTTTTTCTACAATAAAATCCTGCATATATGTATTTTTCACACTAAAATCCCTTTTTTCTTTTTTGAAAATCAAACAAATTATCATCAATATTTTTTGTGCAACTTCAACATATCAATTATACAACTTTTTTAATTTTTATGCAACTTTAACATGATTTGAATTATTTTTACTGGTAACAGTTCAGCCATAAAAAGATAATTAGCAATACAATGAGCTTGTTCATTGTATTGTTAAGTACCTTTTTATGGTAGAATAGCCTTTCATTTCTGAAATGAGGGCAAAGCCCTCGCGAGCACGCTCAGATGGAACAAATTTATTTGTTCCATCCTCACTTTGCTTTCGCGTAAATAAACAAAAGCTGCAAAGCAGCGACTGACAGCTCGCTGGCAGGTTTATGAATGTAAGAAATGAAAGGCTGAACTGTTACTTTTACTATAATTGCTTTTATACAGAGTAATTTGTTTAATTCTGAAATTGAGCATACAAAAACCTGTTGTAAATAAATGAACATACAAAAAACGGACAAATAAACTTCCACATTGAATGTGGTAAGTTTTTTGTCCGAGTTTTTTATGATGCTTATAATATTTTGTAAAGTGGATATTCACAATCCGCTTTGCTTTTTACCCATAACACTATCAGCTGCTGTCGCAGCATAGCAGAAATGGCTTCCCTGATAGTTTTACATTACACAAGTTTTATAAACGCTGCTGTCTGTCCTGATGCCTTTACAGTCTTGCCGTCACTTTCTACACTTCCGCCGAAGCTGTAGATTGTTTCTCCGAGTCTTGCATCAAATTCAAATGTTACTTCTTTTGCTGACGGATTTATGACAACTAAAATTTTCTCACCCTCGCTGCTTCTTACATAAGCAAGAGGATATGTATCTTTTTTTGCTGCTACGAATTCTATCTCACCTTTGCTTAAGAGTGCCGTGTGCTCTTTTCTTATTTTTATGAGTTTCTTTATTTCATTGTAAAGTGAATTTTCATCTGCCGCCTGATTTTTAACTGTCGGACGATTTTCATCACTGTCCTGTGCAATATAGAGCATTTCTTTCTTTGCATTGCTGAAACCTGCATTTACGCTATCATCCCACTGCATAGGTGTTCTTGAACCTGTTCTTCCATATCCACCCTCTACTGATGTAAGTCCCTCTACATACTTCATTCCGATTTCATCACCATAATAGATAAACGGTGCTCCGGGCATTGATAAAAGGAACGCAAATGCAACTTTAAGTTCATCGCCTTTTACTTCCTGTGAAAGTCGTCCCATGTCATGATTTCCCGATGGAATACACATAAGTCCTTTCTTTTCTGATTTCTCATAATTTTCAAGATACTTTTCTACAAAGGCTGATACATCACCTTTTCCTCTTGATGAGAAGAACGGTTCTTCACATCGGAACAAATCATTGTAATGAGATGGTCCAAAATGAAGAAGGAAATCCATATGAAAACCGCCCTGAAGTGATTTGTCAGGTTCTCCCCATTCTGAAACCATAGCGGCATTTGGAAATTCTTTATCGAGAAATTCTCTTACATTCTGCCAGAGTTTTATTGTTCCTTTTCCGTCCTCATCATTTTTTACAAGTGAACCTGCCATGTCTACTCTGAAACCATCTGCACCCATCTGAAGCCAGAAACGCATAACATCTTTCATTGCTTCAAGCGTAGCTTTTGGTCCCTCATCGTCCATTGACTGCTGCCACGGACGCTCAGGCTTATAATATCCGTAATTAAGTGCCGGCTGGTGTGAGAAAAAGTTGACTGCACATGAACCGTCTCTGTCTGAAATTCCTCTGATGCAGCCCATCCCCTGTGGTTCTTCCCAAATACTGTCAGTCCATACATATCTGTCCGTAAACTCATTTTTTTCAGCTTTCATGGACTGCTTAAACCACTCATGCTGCACGGAAGTATGTCCCGGAACAAGGTCAAGGAGTATGTGCATATCTCTCTTGTGAGCTTCTTTAAAAAGATTTGCAAGGTCCTCATTTGTGCCGTATCTTGATGCGACCATATAATAGTCCTCAACATCGTAACCCGCATCACCAAAAGGTGATTTGAAACATGGATTTATCCATATGGCATTACAGCCTAAATCCTTTATGTAGTCAAGTTTCTCCGTAATACCATTTATGTCACCTATACCGTCAGCATTTGTGTCATTGAATGACTGCGGATAGATTTCATAAAAAACTGCGTTGTCAAGCCACTTTGGTTCGTTTGTATTATTCATTTTAGTCCTCCTGATTTATCTTACTATTTGTTGTATTTTACTTCTTTTATACTACTACTTCAAGTATCTTCTTACCATTATAATCCAACTCATTTACCCCGGTCTTTTTGTTCTTATTAAAATTAAAACTAAGCAGATAACCTTTATTCTGTTTATAATACTCAAGATAATCAAACAACTGCTTTTTCCCCCGTGAGTTATATTCATCTCCATGCCAGATTTTTAACTCAATAATAAATCTTCTGCCTTTATAATCTACTATTATATCAGTACGGCGGTTATTTCTCGTCCGTGCTTCAATATAATAGCATCTGGTATTTAGAATTGTACCATAAATCAATACATCTTTTTGCACATGATGAACAATAATGTGTTCATTGTAACACAATTTAGAAAAAGTGTGTAAGCTGCTCTAAATAATACTTACACACTTTTTGACTATTTTTATAGCATTGAGCACTATTTCATTTTAAGTCTAAATCCTTACAGTCAAGCGGATATTCGTGGTACGCTCTGCTAATCGCTCAAATAAGCATTTCAAGCCTGCCCTTCATTCAAAACACCATGCTCTTTTAAAAGTTTCTCTATATCTGTTCCCTTAATTTTCTTTAAGACCGCATTTTTCACCATATTTAACGGCTTTGGAAGTTCCATGTCAAGCGGTGACTTTCCATCCATAAGTCTTACCGAACTCTCAACCAGTTCTCTTATATCATATGTGCTGCCCCAGACTTCCGGTACTGCCCTGTCTACTCCACACAATCCGTAAACCGCTTCCATAGCTGTTCTTACTGAATATTCCGTTGTGAATATCGTATCTCTCGGTGTCTCGGCAAACTGTCCTAAAAATGCGGCATTTACACTTCCGTCAGGGATAACATCCGGTCTGTCACCTTTCCTTCTCGGCATAAAGAATGCAGTTATATAAGGAAGCATTGTCGGTATGCAGTTTGTACACTCTTTTGCAAGCTCATCAATCTCATTTCCAGGGACTCCAAGATGGTAAAGCCACTCTGCCGCAATCTCCCAGCCACAGCAGTCTTTCATCGGTTTTCGTATATAATCACCGACAGCCTCAGTAAACAGACCGTAAACCCATATACATACTTCATCCTTTTTCTGTTTTTTGAACTGTCCCTGCCTGTTTATCGTCCAGCTAAGCAGCCATGAAGAATCCTTGCAGCTCACAATTCCGCCAGTGACAACTTTCCCTGAGCGTGAATCTCTCTTGCATATCTTCTCTATATATGAAATTATCTTTTCATCCGATGTTGTAATGGTTGCCGATTCCCATTTTGACTTTTCAACATCCGAACAGAACTTTTCAGGATTTCCAAATGCCATGTCCTGCCTTGCGATATTTTTCCAAAGACTCCAGCAGCCGCTTTTTCTTATCTTTGCACTACCTGTCGGTGCGTGTTCATGGTCGCCGTATATTGTACTTTCCGTGCAGCTTCCGTTTGTGATAAAAACAAGGTCATTATCTGTAAGTTTTATTTCTTCATTTTTGCCCGCCACTACACACTCAATAGTTTTCGCTGTCTTTTTCTTTCCGTCAATGTCAAATATAACATTTGTTACCTCGGTGTTAAATTTAAATGAAACACCTGCATTTTCAAGATATTTAAGCATAGGCATTATAAGTGATTCATACTGGTTGTATCTTGTAAATTTTAATGCTGAAAAATCGGGAAGGCCTGCTATGTGATGGATAAATCTCTTAAAATAGAGTTTCATTTCCAATGCACTGTGCCAGTTTTGAAAAGCGAACATTGTTCTCCAATAAAGCCAGAAGTTTGAGTCAAACACTTCATCATCAAAAAAATCTTCTATCTTTTTATCATACAGTTGTTCATCGGAAGTAAAGAACAATCTCATAATCTCCATACATCCCTTGCGGCTAAGTCCAAACTTTCCACCAAGTTCTGCATCTTTCCCCCTGTCTGTTGTGACCCTGCAAAGCGAATAATTTGGGTCTTCTTTATTCAGATAATAAAATTCGTCCAAAACCGACTCGTCTTTATTTTCCAAAGATGGAATACTCCTGAACAAATCCCACAGACATTCAAAATGATCCTCCATTTCACGACCGCCACGCATTATATATCCTCTCGAAGCATCGTTTATACCGTCACACGCTCCGCCGGCAATATCAAGTGCCTCAAGGATATGAATATTTTCTCCCGGCATCTTTGCATCCCTCACAAGAAAGCAGGCTGCAGCAAGTGCACCAAGACCACTTCCCACAATGTATGCCGATTTTTCCTCGATACCGACCGGCTTTTTAGGTCTTGCAAATGCTTCGTAGTTGCCGCTTGCATAGTAAATGCCTTTGCTGTTCTTATCGTATTTTCCACGCTCCGTGTTCTGATAGTCAGATTTTTCATAATTATCTGTAGCATTGCCTCTGTTTTTGCTTTTAATCTTTCCATCACTATCATCAACATACTGACACCATTTTTCAATAACTTTATCTGTCATTGACTTTTTGTCAGCATCTTTTCCATTTGAATTTTTACATCCGCACGAACCACTGTCCGAGTCATTGTCTTTTGCAAACTTACCCTTATACAAAGCCGCTGCTCCCGCTCCTACAGCGATAACAGAAGCTATTTTTATAATTTTCTTATTCATGATAATCTCCAATCTACTGCACATATTTTGTGTTACTGTAAAATCCAGTCATTACATTATTCATAAATAAGTATTTCCAAAAAAACAAAAAATATGCCCAAAATCCCCCATCAGTACATCTTCTGATTTAAGAAATTTCAAGCATATTTTTTATGCCTTACGGCAATCTATTTTGTTCCCATTTTTTACAAGTCAAGTTGATATTCGTAATACTATCTGCTACTTTCCTGATAGTGTTAAATTACAGTTTCCAAATATCCTCATTGTACTGTGCAATAGTTCTGTCTGATGAGAAAAATCCTGCCTGGCTTATATTAACAAGCATCTTCTTTGCCCAAGCCTCTCTGTCGTTAAAGTCAGCATATGCTTTTTCCTTTGTCTCTACATAACTGTCAAAGTCAAGGAATGTCATAAACCAGTCTTTGTTTAAAAGTTCATTTTTAAGACGGTTAAGCTGTGTTTCATCACCAATTTTAAGCATTGCATCACCTGTAATAAAATCAACCGCCTCTTTGAGTGCAGGATTTTTTTCATAGTAATCTCTTGATACATAGTCAGAGTTTGCGTAATGTGCTATTACCTCGTCACTCTCTGCTCCGAAGATGTAAATATTGTCATCACCTACAAACTGGTGGATTTCTACATTTGCACCATCCTCAGTACCAAGTGTGATTGCTCCGTTAAGCATGAATTTCATGTTTCCTGTTCCGCTTGCTTCTTTTGATGCAAGTGAAATCTGCTCTGATATATCACACGCCGGAATAAGTCTTTCTGCCATTGTTACATTGTAGTTTTCTACCATTACAACATTGAGATATTTATTTACCTCAGGATCATTATTGATAATCTCCTGCAAACATAAGATAAGGTGAATTATATCTTTTGCTATAATGTATGCCGGAGCTGCTTTTGCACCAAATATTACTGTGATTGGTGTCTCAGGTATGTTACCTTTCTTAATCTCAAGATATTTATGAATCACAAATAATGCATTTAACTGCTGGCGTTTGTATTCATGCAGACGCTTAACCTGAATATCAAATATTGAATTAGGATTAAGTGTGATATTCTGAGTTCTCTTTATATAATCAACAAAATCTGCTTTGTTATCAGTTTTTATCTTAAGAAGTGTGTCGAGTGCATCCTTATCAGAAAGATATTTTTCAAGTTTCTTAAGTTCCTCTGCATCCTTTTTGTAACCGTCACCAATCCATTCTGTGAGCTGGTCTGTAAGTTCAGGATTGCAATGAAGAAGCCATCTTCTGAATGTGATACCGTTTGTTTTATTGTTAAACTTCTCAGGATAAATCTTATAGAAGTTGTTAAGTTCTGATTTTTCAAGGATTTCGGTGTGAAGTGCAGCTACACCGTTTACACTGAAGCCGTAATGAATGTCGATATGAGCCATATGTACTGTATCATTTTTGTCAATGATAACCACGCTCTCATCATCAAAGCGGCGGCGTACTTTATCGTCAAGCACCTCTATAATAGGCACAAGCTGTGGTACAACTTCCTTAAGGAATGAAATAGGCCATTTTTCAAGTGCTTCTGCAAGAATTGTGTGGTTTGTATATGCACAAGTCTTTGAAACAATCTCGATTGCCTCATCAATATCAATTCCCTCTTCCATAAGCAGACGGATAAGCTCAGGTATAACCATTGTAGGATGTGTATCATTTATCTGGATTACTGCGTAATTATATAAATCGTGGAGATTACTTCCCTTTTTCTTACACTCGTCTATTATAAGTTTTGCACCATTGCTTACCATGAAATACTGCTGGTAAATTCTGAGTTTTCTTCCGTCATCATCACTGTCATCAGGATAAAGGAATAATGTAAGATTTTTCGCAATATCTTTCTTATCAAAATCAATTCCATCTCCTACAATACTATCATCTACAGTATCAAGGTCAAACAATTCAAGTTTATTTGTTCTGTTGTCATATCCTGTTACATCTATCTCATACATTCTCGACTGAACAGTAAAATCTTTAAATTTTACAGGATAGCTCACATCTGTTTTTCTAAGGAATGTATTCTCCTCAATCCATGGATTTGCAGTCTCTTTCTGCTTATTATTCTCAAATACCTGCTTGAATAATCCAAGATGGTAGTTAAGACCAATACCAGAACCGTTAAGTCCAAGACTTGCTATCGAATCAAGGAAGCACGCTGCAAGACGGCCAAGACCACCATTACCAAGTGAAGGCTCTGCCTCAATCTCCTCAATCTCTGCAAGACTTATGCCGTTGTCAGCAAGGACTTTCTTTACATCAGCATAAATTCCGAGATTTATAAGATTGTTAGAAAGAAGTTTTCCTATTAAAAATTCTGCCGAAATATAATAAACTTTCTTTCCTGTGTCCTCCTGCACTTTTTCCTCTGACATATCTTTCGTGATATTTAAAAGTGCAACATAAATTTCCTGTTTGCTGCTGTCAGCAATACTTTTTCCAAGCTTCTGCTCTAAAGTGTTTTTGATATCCATAATAATCCTCCATTTTACACGCATTGTTGTTTACTTTGTAACATAAAATTCTCTATCTCTTATCCATATCCTTATTCACAATAAAATGTGAATTTTTAATTCCTGTCACCTGACACATTTTTATGTGCGGCAACTCTCTTAACTTTGTGACTATAATATATCATTTTAGTAAGTGTACTTCTTGTCTTTTCCTAGCACGATATGATACAATACTATCATTTAGAGATATTTTTTTAACGGACGCGAAACTGTTATGTGCTGTGATGCTTGTGTATCTGTAGCAAATAATACCGTCGGCACGCTTTCGCTATGTTGTCACCGTGTAACAGTTCAGCCATAAAAAGATAATTGGCAATACAATGAGCTTGTTCATTGTATTGTTAAGTA